>Ga0164290_1000498_pt1 | contig 121391 bp, 130 predicted proteins | sample Micstemetagenome_FD_108782 | JGI IMG/M metagenome (GOLD analysis project Ga0164290, IMG submission 108782) | Contaminated culture microbial community from soil near Moab, Utah, USA - Microcoleus steenstrupii SON62 (Illumina Assembly) | ecosystem: Environmental > Terrestrial > Soil > Soil crust... | reverse complement strand
GACAACGTGGTGATGGGCGTTGAGCTGATCGTGCCGGTGGCGATCGAGGAAGGGCTGCGCTTCGCCATCCGCGAGGGCGGCCGCACCGTCGGCGCCGGCGTCGTCACCAAGATCGAGGACTAGTCGCTTCTTTGCCGGGGGGCGGGCACTCATCACCCGCCCCCCACAGCGCGCAAGCGCTCTGAGGAACAGCATGGCTAAGCAAAAGGTTCGTATTCGCCTCAAGGCGTACGATCACAAAATCCTCGACCAGTCTGCCCGGCAGATCGTCGAGGCCGCCGAGCGCACGGGCGCCCTTGTGGCCGGCCCGGTGCCCCTGCCGACCAAGATCGAGAAGTACAGCGTGATCCGCTCGGGGTTCATCGACAAGGACTCCCAGGAGCAGTTCGAGATCCGCACCCACAAGCGGCTGATCGACGTGCTCGACCCGAGCCAGCAGACGATTAACGCCCTGATGAAGCTGAACCTTCCGGCGGGCGTGGACATCGAGATCAAGCTGTAGGTTGAAAAGCAGTGCGTTAAAAGTGCAGCCGCTGCGCGGTGACGCACGCTGCGGAGGTAGCAGTAATGATTCATGGAATGTTGGGCCGCAAGGTGGGGATGATGCAGGTGTTCACCGAGCGCGGTGAGACCGTCCCCGTCACGGTGATCGCAGCTGGGCCCTGCGTGGTCACCCAGATCCGCACCGCCGAGAACGATGGCTACGAGGCGGTGCAGATCGGCTTCGAGGAGGTTCCGGCCCGCAAGATCACCAAGCCGCAGCAGGGCCACCTGAAGGGCGCCGGCCAGCTGCTGCGCATCCTGCGCGAGTTCAAGGCCGACAGCATCACCGACCACAAGCCCGGCGATGTGATCAACGTCGAGCTGTTCCAGCCCGGCCAGAAGATCGATGTGTCGGGCAACTCCAAGGGCCGCGGCTTCGCCGGCGTGGTCAAGCGCCACCACTTCCGCGGCGGCCCGAAGACCCACGGCCAGTCGGACCGGCACCGCGCGCCCGGCTCGATCGGCGCCGGCACCACCCCCGGCCGTGTCTGGAAGGGCCAGAAGATGGCCGGCCGCATGGGCGGCAAGCGCATCACGGTGCAGAACCTGGAGATCGTCGAGGTGGTGCCCGACCGCAACCTGATCCTGGTCAAGGGCTCGGTGCCCGGCGCCCGCAACGGCCTGCTCCAGATCCGCCGTGCGGTGAAGGGCTAGCGGAGGGTGCGGGGAGGAACCCTTCCTCCACGAGCCCACCCCGAGGATGAAGATGCAAACGACACTTTATAACCAGGCTGGCGAGCAGGTCGGCGAGCTCGAGCTGAACGACTATATCTTCGGCATCGAGCCCAATGTGCCGGTGATGCACCAGTACGTGGTGATGCAGGCGGCCAATGCCCGCCTCGGCACCCACAACACCCTGCGCCGCGGCGAGGTTTCCGGCAGCACCAAGAAGCTGTACCGCCAGAAGGGCACCGGCCGGGCCCGCCAGGGCTCGGCGCGCGCCCCGCACCGCATGGGCGGCGGCGTGGCCCACGGCCCCCACCCCCGCTCGTACCGGGTGAACATGCCGCGCAAGATGCGCCGGCTCGCCGTGCGCTCGGCCCTGTCGGCCAAGCACGCCGCCGCGCAAATCCGCTTCGTCGACGCGCTCAGCTTCGAGACGCCGCGCACCAAGGACGTGATCAGCTTTCTGAGCACCCACGGCCTGGCCGGCAAGACGCTGATCGTGATCGACAGCAAGACGCCGCAGAACCAGGTCGTCCAGCGCTCGGCCAACAACCTGCCCAACGTCAAGACCATCCTGGCCAGCTACCTGAACGTGCGCGACCTGCTGCACTACGACAATATCGTCATGCCCCGGGCGGCCATCGAGGTCATCGAGGGCTTCTTGAGCCAGAAGGCCCCCGCGGGTGTGGCGGCGGCCGGGGAGGAATAGCCATGCCCACGCCGCACGAGATCATTGTGCGCCCGCTGATCACCGAGAAGAATACGATCCTCATGGAGGAGAACAAGTATACCTTCGAGGTGCTGCGCGACGCCAGCAAGCCCGAGATCAAGCGCGCCGTCGAGTCGATCTTCAACGTGTCGGTCGCCCGCGTCCACACGGTGAACGTCCGCGGCAAGCTGCGCCGCCGCGGCCGCGAGGTGGGTTACACCCGCGACTGGAAGAAGGCGATCGTCACGCTCGCCCCGGGCGACCGGATCGAGCTGTTCGAGGGCTAGGCGCACCCCCCGCCGAACTGATGGCGGGGCCACCGAACTGATGGTGGACGCGGGCCACACGGGGCCCGCCCCGAACGGGAGAGAGTAGGAATGGGCATCCGCAAGTACAAGCCAACCTCGGCGGGCCGGCGCAACATGTCGGTCTCGACCTTCGAGGAGATTACCAAGAAGCGCCCCGAATCAAGGCTGATCGAGCCGCTGCGCAAGCAGGCGGGCCGCAACAACCAGGGCCGGATCACCACCCGGCACCGCGGCGGCGGCCACAAGCGCTTCTATCGGATCATCGACTTCAAGCGCAACAAGATCGGGATCGCGGGCAAGGTCCAGGCGATCGAGTACGATCCCAACCGCTCGGCCCGCATCGCTCTGATCGCCTACAGCGACGGCGAGAAGCGCTACATCCTGGCCCCGCTCGGCCTGCAGGTCGGCGACGCGATCAGCAGCGGCCCCGACGCCGATATCCGCGTCGGCAACGCCCTGCCGCTCAGCGCCATCCCGCTCGGCTCGCAGATCCACAACGTCGAGCTCGAGATCGGGCGCGGCGGCGTGCTTGTGCGCTCCGCCGGCACCTCGGCCCAGCTCATGGCCAAGGAGGGCGACTACGCTACGCTGCGTATGCCCTCGGGCGAGATGCGCCAGATCCACATCCGCTGCATGGCCACGATCGGCCAGGTCGGCAACATCGACCACCAGAACATCCGGATCGGCAAGGCCGGCCGCTCGCGCTGGCTCGGCCGCCGGCCCACCGTCCGCGGAACAGTGATGAACCCGCGCGACCATCCCCACGGCGGTGGCGAGGGCCGCGCGCCGCGCGGTATGAGCACCCCCAAGACCAAGTGGGGCAAGCCGGCCCGCGGCGTGAAGACGCGCAACAACAAGCGCAGCGACCGCTTCATCGTGCGCCGGCGCAAGCAGTAAGGCTGTTGTGGGGCGGGGCGTGGTTCGCACGCCTCGCCCGCCACCGTCAGGAGGAATGGCAGTATGTCCCGCTCTTCGAAGAAGGGCCCCTACGTCGACATCCGGCTCCTCGACCGGGTTGAGGAGATGAACCGGGGCAGCGACAAGCGCGTCCTGCGCACCTGGTCGCGCGACTCGACGATCTTCCCGCAGATGATCGGCCACACGATCGCCGTCCACAACGGCAAGCAGCACGTGCCGGTCTACATCACCGAGAACATGGTCGGCCACAAGCTCGGCGAGTTCGCCCCGACCCGCCTGTTCCGGGGCCACGGCGGCAAGAAGGCCGACAAGCGCGGCAAGATGAAGTAAGGGCACACGAGGGTGTGCCCGGGCGCAAGCCCGAAGGGGCGCATCGCGTGCGCCGATGTCCGGCGCAGACCGTGCGCCATCGACCGCGCCCGGCCGCGGCCAGAACAGTTGCACAGCTCGTGAAGTGTGGTACAATGCGACCTTTGTGTGCAGTGTTGCTGGAGCCGCGGGCCGAGCGCCGTGCGGAACGAGTAGAGCAATGGAAGTCAAAGCTATTACCCGCCACGTGCGCATCTCGCCGCTGAAGGTTCGCCTGGTCATGGATGTTGTCCGCGGCATGCCCGTGGAGAAGGCCCTGGCGACCCTTCGCTACATGCCGCAGAAGGCGGCGCGCGAGGTGGCCCGCACCATTCAGTCGGCCGCGGCCAACGCGGAGCACAACTTCGACCTGGACCGGGACGCCCTTGTGGTGAAGCGCATCTTCGCTGACCAGGGCCCCGTGCTCAAGCGGTTCATGCCCCGCGCGCGCGGCATGGCCAACCGCATCCGGAAGCCGACGACCCACATCACTGTGATCGTCGACGACGGGGCGACCTACTAGGCTGCCAATCTAAGGAGTGTATCTTGGGACGCAAGGTTCATCCGATCGGCTTCCGCCTCGGCTACATCAAGGACTGGCAGTCCAAGTGGTTCGCCGAGCGGGGCTCGTACACCAGCCAGCTCCACGAAGATCTGGCCCTGCGCCGGCTGATCGCCAAGGAGCTGCAGAACGCCGGCGTGTCGCGCATCGATATCGAGCGCTCGGCGAACAAGGTTGAGGTCACGGTGTACACGGCGAAGCCGGGCATCGTGATCGGCAAGCGCGGCGCCAACGTCGACCTGCTGAAGAACGCGCTGGAGCAGCGCACCGGCAAGAAGATCAAGCTGAACATTCAGGAGATCCACCAGCCGGAGCTCGACGCCCAGCTCGTCGCCGAGAGCATCGGCGAGCAGATCACCAAGCGCGTCAGCTACAAGCGCGCCATGAAGCAGGCCGTTCAGCGCGCGATTCGCCTCGGCGCCCAGGGCGTGCGCGTGCGCTGCTCGGGCCGCCTCGGCGGCGCCGAGATGTCGCGCGTCCAGACGGAGACCGAGGGCCGCGTGCCGCGCCACACCCTGCGCGCCGACATCGACTACGCCCAGGTTCACGCCCACACCACCTACGGCCGGATCGGCGTGAAGGTCTGGATCTACAAGGGCGAGGTCTTCCCCGACCAGCTCGCCAAGGCCCAGGTCGAGGCCCAGGCCGCCCCGGTCCAGTCCGAGCGCGGCGAGCGTGGCGACCGCGGCGACCGGCGCTCGCCCAGGAGGAGTGACAATGCTTCTGCCTAAGCGCACGAAGTACCGCAAGCAGCAGAAGGGCCGCAACCGCGGCCTGAGCTACCGCGGCAGCGGCGTGGCCTTCGGCGACTACGGCCTGGTGGCCCTCGAGCCGGTCTGGATCACCAGCCGCCAGATCGAGGCCGCCCGCCGCACGATCACCGGCTACGTCAAGCGTGGCGGCAAGGTCTGGATCCGGATCTTCCCCGACAAGCCGATCACGCAGAAGCCCGCCGAGACACGCATGGGCGGCGGCAAGGGATCGGTCGACCACTGGGTCGCCGTGGTCAAGCCGGGCCGCGTGATGTTCGAGCTCGGCGGCGTGCGCGAGGACATCGCCCTGGAGGCGATGAAGCGCGCCGCGCAGAAGCTGCCGATCAAGTGCAAGATCATCACGCGCGACGATGTCGAGCCGGAGGTGAGCAATGACGAAGGCGAGTGAGCTGCGCAACCTCGACGCGGCCCAGCTCCAGGAGGAGCTCAAGGGCCACCAGGAGGAGCTGTTCAACCTGCGCTTCCAGGCGGTCACCGGCCGCCTGACCAACACCGCCCGCTCGCGCCAGGTCAAGAAGGAGATCGCCCGGATCAAGACGATCCTGCGCGAGCGCGAGCTGGAGCAGTCGGCCCAGTAGGCTAGCCGACACGAGGAGCAGTGAAAATGTCCGAGGAGCAAACGTCGCGCAAGACCGAGAAGGTCGGGCGCGTGGTCAGCGATAAGATGGACAAGACGGTCGTGGTCGCGGTGGACTACCTGAAGCCGCACCCGCTGTACCGCAAGATCATCCGCAAGACCAGCAAGTTCCACGCGCACGACGAGGAGAACGCCTGCAAGGTGGGCGATCTCGTGCGCATCCAGGAGTCGCGCCCGCTCAGCCGCACCAAGCGCTGGCAGGTGATCGAGATCGTCACGCGTGGTGAGGAGTAACGGCAATGATCCAGCCACAGACCCGCCTCAAGGTGGCCGATAACACCGGCGCCAAAGAGATCATGTGCATCCGGGTGCTTGGCGGCTCCGTGGTCCGCTACGGCCGCGTCGGCGACGTCATCGTCGCCAGCGTGAAGCAGGCGAGCCCCGGCGGCGCCGTGAAGAAGGGCGAGGTTGTTCGCGCCGTGATCGTCCGTACGACCAAGGAGTACGGTCGGCCCGACGGCTCGCACATCCGCTTCGACGACAACGCGGCCGTGATCATCGGGAAAGAGAACAACCCGCGCGGCACGCGCATCTTTGGGCCCGTCGCCCGCGAGCTGCGCGAGAAGCAGTTCATGCGGATCGTGTCGCTGGCGCCCGAGGTCCTTTAGTCAGGTACGGACGCAGCGCGCTGCGTCCCGAGCAAGGTGAACGCAATGCACGTCAAGACTGGTGATGAAGTCTTGATCATCGCCGGCAAGGACAAGGGGAGCCGCGGCAAGGTCAAGCTGGCCATCCCCAGCGAGGGCCGGCTCGTGGTGGAGGGCTTGAACATCGTCAAGCGCCACATGAAGGCTCGCGGCCCCGGCAAGCCCGGCGGGATTATCGAGATGGAGGCGCCCCTCGACGCCTCGAACGTGATGCTGATCTGCCCCAGCTGCGGGCGGGCGTCGCGCACCGGCCACCGGTTCCTCGAGGAAACCGACCACAAAGGTCGCTCGCGCAAGGTCCGCTTCTGCAAGGCCTGCGACGCGACCATCGACAAGTAGTTTTCACGGAGCAGGGCCGGAGACGAGCACCCTACCCCCGGCAGATGCCGGAACGGCGCCTCCAAGCCCCTGGAGAAGAAGCAATGGCTGTCCGTCTGCGAAACAAGTACACGAACGAGATCGTCCCCGCGCTGATGCAGGAGTTCAAGTATCAGTCGGTGATGCAGGTGCCGCGCCTGGTCAAGATTGTCGCCAACATCGGCGTCGGCGAGGCCGTCTCGAACTCGAAGGCCCTGGAGGCCGCCGTGGGCGACCTCACGACGATCACCGGGCAGAAGCCGGTGGTCACCCGGGCCAAGAAGTCGGTCGCCTCGTTCAAGCTGCGCGAGGGCATGCCGATCGGCGCGATGGTCACCCTGCGCAGCGATCGCATGTACGACTTCTACGACCGGCTGGTGAACCTGGCGCTGCCGCGTATCCGCGACTTCCGCGGCGTGAGCCGGCGCTCGTTCGACGGCCGCGGCAACTACAGCCTCGGCCTGCGCGAGCAGATCGTCTTTCCCGACATCGACTACGACAAGATCGATAAGATCCGCGGCCTCGAGCTGGCGATCGTGACGACCGCCACCGACGACGAGCAGGCCTATGCGCTGCTCAAGCGCCTCGGGATGCCATTTCGCGATTAGTCTGGGCCAGGAGCGAAGGCTGACTAGCCCAACTGCTTAGGAGGAAACACGTTGGCTAAGACGTCGTTGATTGTGAAGGCGTCGCGCCCCGCGAAGTTCAAGGTGCGCGAGTACAACCGCTGCAAGGTGTGCGGCCGGTCCCGGGCGTACATCCGCAAGTTCGGCATGTGCCGCATCTGCTTCCGCGAGCACGCCCTCAAGGGCATGATCCCTGGCGTCGTCAAGTCGAGCTGGTAGCTATCGTTTACGGGCGGAGCGCGGAACACGAGCCGCGCCGGCGCCCAGCCTGTGAGGAGGCACTTTGTGAGCGTGAACGATCCTATCGGCGATATGTTGACGCGCATCCGCAACGCCGGCATGGCCCGGCATGCGACGGTCACTATCCCCGCTTCCAAGATGAAGCTGGCGATCGCCGAGATTTTGAAGCGTGAAGGGTATATCCGCGACTTCAGCGTCGTCGAGGCCAAGCCCTGCGACCAGATCGCGATCACCCTGAAGTATATGGCCGACCGGCGGCCGGCCATCAACGGCCTGCGCCGCGTCAGCAAGCCCGGCCTGCGCATCTACACCAAGCGGGACGAGATCCCGCGTGTGCGGGGCGGCCTGGGGCTGAGCATCCTGTCCACCCCCAAGGGCGTCCTGGCCGACCACGAGGCCTGGCGCGAGAAGGTGGGCGGCGAAGTGCTTTGCTACGTCTGGTAGCGCACGGAGGAGAAGCAATGTCGCGCATCGGCAAGAAGCCCATCACCGTGCCCAAAGGCGTGACCGTCACCGTTGGCGAGAACAACTTCGTCACGGTGAAGGGCCCCAAGGGCACGCTTTCCCAGCAGCTGCACCCCGAGGTGATCATCGGCCAGGAGGACGGCACGATCACCGTCGACCGCCCCTCGGACGGCAAGCTGCACAAGGCCCTCCACGGCCTGACCCGCACGCTGGTGAACAACATGGTCGTCGGCGTCACCGACGGCTGGGCCCGCAACCTCGAGATCAACGGCGTCGGCTACCGCGCCGCGATGGAAGGGAAGACCCTGGTGCTCAACCTCGGCTTCTCGCACCAGGTGCGGCTCGACCCGCCGGCCGACGTGCAGTATGTCGTCGGCGAGCGCAAGAGCGCCAACGACCCGCTGCCCTTGTCGGTGCGCGGCATCGACAAGCAGGTGGTCGGCGAGGAGGCCTCGCGCATCCGCGGCCTGCGCCCGCCGGAGCCCTACAAGGGCAAGGGCATCAAGTACGCCGAGGAGACGATCCGGCGCAAGGCCGGCAAGGCCGGCAAGGCGAAGTAATCCGCGGCGGGCGGCGTGTCGGCTCCCGGCCGGCCCGCCGCCCGCCGCTCACGGGGCAGGGGATACAATCTCTGCCCGGATAAGGTAAGGAACTGTCATGTCCAAGCGATCCCCGCGTGAGCTGCGCGTCCGGCGCCACAACCGGCTGCGCAAGCGCGTCGCCGGCTCCTCGGAGCGCCCGCGGCTGAATGTCTTCCGCTCGAACCAGCATATCTACGCCCAGGTGATCGACGATGTTGCCGGCACCACGCTGGCCGCCGCGTCGACCAACGAGAAGGGCTGGTCGGAGGATGACGGCAAGACAAAGACCGATCAGGCCAAGATCGTCGGGCGGCTGGTGGCCGAGCGGGCCATCAGCGCCGGCGTGAGCAAGGTGGTCTTCGACCGCGGCGGGTTCAAGTACCACGGCCGCGTCAAGGCCCTGGCCGATGCCGCCCGCGAGGCCGGCCTTAACTTCTAAGATCCGGAGGAGCTGTGAAGCGCGAACGAATTAACGCAGACTCGCTGGAGCTCGAGGAGCGCGTCGTCCAGATCAACCGCGTCTCGAAGGTGGTCAAGGGCGGCCGGCGCTTTAGCTTCAGCACCGTGGTCGTCGTCGGCGATGGCAAGGGCCACGTCGGCGTCGGCATGGGCAAGGCCGGCGAGGTGCCCGAGGCCATCCGCAAGGGCACCGAGGCCGCCAAGAAGAATATCATCCGCATCCCCCTGGTCGGCGACACGGTGCCCCACGAGGTGCTGACCAAGTTCGCCGCCACCCGGGTGATGCTGCGCCCGGCCGCGCCGGGCACCGGCGTGATCGCCGGCCGCGGCGTGCGCCCCGTTGTCGAGGCCGCCGGGATCAAGAACCTGCTTTCGAAGGTCTACGGCAGCAACAACCCGGTGAACGTGGTCAAGGCGGCCTTCCAGGCGCTCAGCGAGCTGTCGTCGCTCACCGACGTGGCCCGCCGCCGCGATATGACCGGCCAGGAGCTCATGACGCGGCGCACCCGCCGCGAGGTGACGGCCGCCCCGGCCGGCGCCGGCAGCGAGGAGGCCGCGGCGTGAGCAAGCTGAAGATTACCTACAAGAAGAGCACGATTGGCTACGCGAAGGACCAGAAGGAGACGGTGTACTCCCTCGGCCTGCGCAAGCTCGGCCAGTCGGTGATTAAGCCGGATAACCCCGCCATCCGCGGTATGATCTTCAAGGTCCAGCACCTGGTCATCGTGGAAGAGGTGTCCGACGAGGTGACGGCATGAAACTGCACGACCTGCAGCCCGCACCGGGCTCGACCCGCACGACGAAGCGCGTCGGCCGCGGCCACGGCTCCGGCAAGGGCAAGACGAGCGGCAAGGGCATGATGGGCCAGAAGGCCCGCAGCGGCCCCGGCCCGTACCGCACCTTCGAGGGCGGCCAGAACCGGCTGGTGAAGCGTATGCCGTTCAAGCGCGGCTTCACCAACATCTTCCGCGTCGAGTACGAGGTGGTCAACCTGGCCGACCTGGTCAGCTGGCCGGCCGACACGGCGGTGACGCCGGAGAGCCTGCTCGCCGCCCGCGTGGTCCGGCGCAAGAACATGCCGGTCAAGGTGCTCGGGGAGGGCGAGCTCGGCTCCGCCCTGACGGTGCGCGCCCACAAGTTCTCGGCTAGCGCCCGCCAGAAGATCGAGGCCGCCGGCGGCACGGTCGAGGAGCTGGAGTGGGTGGTCGAGCGCCACTCGCGCTCGCGCGGCCCGAACCCGAGCATGCGCAACGCCGCGAAGAAGGCGCAGGGCCAGTAGGCAGGGTCCGGCGCACAGGCGCCGCCGCCCCGCCGACCGCCGTCGTGGGGCGGGCAGCAACCGCCCGCCCCATCTACCCGTTTCGTGCCGGCGCGCCCCGCGCAGGGCATGACCGTCCAGAGGAAATAGACAGATGCTCCAGGCCGTCGTCCGCGCCATCCAGCTGCCCGATCTGCGGCGGCGCATCCTCTTCACCCTCGGGATGCTGCTGATCTTCCGCCTGATCGCGCACATCCCGGTGCCCAACATCAACCCGGCGTCGCTGCAGCAGCTCCAGGAGGCGCTGGCCCAGAACCAGCTCGCCCAGCTGCTCAACATCTTTGCCGGCGGCGCGCTGCAGAACTTTTCCGTCGCCGCGATGGGGGTCTACCCCTACATCACGGCGTCGATCATCATGCAGCTGCTCCAGCCGCTCATCCCCGCGCTCGCCGAGCTGCAGAAGGAGGGCGAGCAGGGGCGCATCCGGCTGAACCGCTACCAGATGTGGCTGACCATCCCCCTGGCCTACCTCCAGGGCTTCGGCCAGACGCTGACCCTGGAGCGCAGCCTCGGCACCGGCCAGTCGCTGTTCCGCACGCCGTTCGACCTAGTCAACAACTTCCTGCCCACCTTCACGGTGCTGACCACGATGGTGGCCGGCACGATGCTGCTGGTCTGGCTCGGCGAGCAGATCAACGAGCGCGGCATCGGCCAGGGCATCTCGGTGATCATCTTCGGCGGGATCGTGTCGCGCCTGCCCGGCCTGATCGTCCAGGGCTTCCAGATCAGCCAGGCCGGCGACCTGAGCACCGTCCTCGGGATCATCATCTTCCTGGCGATCGCCCTGCTCACGATCATCGGTGTGGTGCTGATCCAGGAGGGCCAGCGGCGCATTCCGGTGCAGTACGCCAAGCGCGTGCGCGGCAACCGAGTGTACGGCGGGCAAAGCACGCACATCCCGCTCAAGGTGAACATGGCGGGCATGATCCCGCTAATCTTCGCCCAAAGCATCATCATCTTCCCCGGCATCGTCGCCTCCTGGTTCTACGTCCAGGGCGGCACTGGGCTCGGGAACACCATCGCCGGCTTCTTCTACAACACCTTCAACCCCACCGGCCAGGGCGGCGGCGCGGTCTATATCATCCTGCTGTTCCTGCTCACCGTCGGGTTCAGCTTCTTCTACACGATCGTGCTGTTCACCCAGCAGGACATCCCGGACAGCCTGCAGCGCAACGGCGGCTTTATTCCCGGCATCCGACCCGGCAAGAAGACCGAGGAGTACCTCAGCCGGGTGCTCAACCGGATCACGCTGGTGGGCGCGCTGTTCCTCGGCCTTGTCGCGGTGCTGCCCTTCCTGACCCAATCGATCACCGGGCTGCAGCTCGGCCTGAGCAGCACGGCCCTGCTGATCGTGGTGGGCGTGGCGGTCGACACCATGCGCCAGCTCGAGGCCCAGCTGATCATGCGCGACTACGAGGGCTTCCTGACCCGCTAGTGACGCGCTGCACGAGCGGGTGGAATTGATGGTATCATACGGGGACGGGTGGTAGCCCGTTCGCCGTTCGCCCCGCGGGCGGCGGGGGGCCTAGCCCCCCGCCGGTGCACGTGAAGAGGAAAAGACCTGCCGCGCAGGGATGCGCGCAAGGGAACAGCCAAGAGAGCGCCGATATGACCAATGTGATCTTGCTTGGACCGCCCGGAGCCGGGAAGGGAACCCAGGCGAAGACTCTCTCGGAGCGCACGTCGCTGACCCATGTAGCGAGCGGCGATCTCTTCCGCGCGGCCCTCCGCCAGGGCACCGAGCTCGGCATGCTCGCCAAGTCCTATATGGACCGGGGCGAGCTGGTGCCGGACGAGGTGGTGATCCGCATGATCCTGGAGCGGATCAGCCAGGCCGACTGCGTGGCCGGCGTGATCTTCGACGGGTTTCCGCGCACCCGTGACCAGGCGACCGCCCTCGAGGCGGCGCTGGGCGAGCAGAAGACGCGCATCGACGCGGTGCTCTACCTCCGCGTGCCGCAGGAGGTGCTGCTCCGGCGCATCGCCGGGCGCCAGACTTGCAAAACTTGCGGAGCTACGTATAATATCTATTACTTCCCGTCCCACCGGCCGGGAATTTGTGATGCTTGTGGCGGCAAGCTGTACCAGCGCAGCGACGACTCGATGGAGACAGCGCAGCACCGGCTGGACGTCTACTTCGAGCAGACGATGCCGCTGATCGAGCACTATCAGACGCAGGGCACGTTGCACGAGATCGACGGCCAGCGCGAGATATCGCAGGTGACGGAGGCGATGCTCAAGGCGCTGGGCAACCAGTTCGAGGCCCCGGCCCAGTCAAAGGAGTAGTATGTCCAAAAAGAAGGATGTGATCGAGATGGAGGGCACCATCACGGAGCCGCTGCCAAACGCGATGTTCCGGGTGGAGCTGGAGAATGGCCACGAGGTGCTCGCCCACATCTCGGGCAAGATGCGGATGAACTATATTCGTATTCTGAAGGGCGATCGGGTGCTGGTCGAGCTTTCCCCCTACGACCTGACCCGCGGGCGCATTACGTATCGCTATAAGTAAGTTTACATTGCTGGCTGGTGTTGTCTGCTCGGCCCGAGTCCGGCGGCGCACAGCCGCTGTGAAGGGAGGCTCAGGATGAAGGTTCGCGCGTCTGTGAAGCCGCGCTGCGAGTACTGCAAGGTGATCAAGCGCAAGGGTGTGATCCGCGTGATCTGCTCGCGCACGCCGAAGCATAAGCAGCGCCAGGGGTAGCCGGCCAGGTCGGCCGGCGGTCAAGGAACAACGAGGGAGCACATGGCACGCATCGCTGGGGTGGACATCCCCCGCAATAAGAAGATCGAGATCTCGATCACGTACCTGTACGGGGTCGGGCGCTCGAACGGCATGGACATCCTCCGCAAGGCCAACGTGAACCCGGAGCGCCGGGTCCGCGACCTGACCGAGGAGGAGGTCGGCCGCATCCGCGAGATCGTCGACCGCGAGTACCGGGTCGAGGGCGACCTGCGCCGTGAGGTGCAGCTCAACATCAAGCGGCTGATGGACATCGGCTGCTACCGCGGGCTGCGCCACCGGCGCGGCATGCCCACGCGCGGCCAGCGCACGCGGACGAACGCGCGCACCCGGCGCGGCCGCAAGGGCCAGGCGATCGGCATCAAGAAGAAGAGCAAGAAGTAGCGCCGCACAGCCTCGGAGCACAGGGGGCGGCACGCCCGCCTGTGCCCGCTGTGTGTTGGAGGAATATCCATGCCCCCGACCAAAGGAAAGTCAGCAGCGGCCACCCGGCAGCGCGGCAAGCGCCGCGAGCGCAAGAACATCCCGCGCGGCCAGGCCCACGTGCTGAGCACCTTCAACAACACCATCGTCACAATCACCGACCCGTCGGGCGCGGTGGTCTGCTGGTCGAGCGCCGGCCAGTCGGGCTTCAAGGGCTCGCGCAAGAGCACGCCCTATGCCGCCCAGGTGACGGCCGACAGCGCGGCCCGCAAGGCGATGGAGAACGGCATGCGCGCCGTGGAGGTGTTCGTCAAGGGCCCCGGCTCCGGCCGCGAGGCCGCGATCCGCTCGCTCCAGGCCGCCGGCCTGACGGTGGCCGCGATCACCGACGTCACCCCGATCCCGCACAACGGCTGCCGGCCGCCCAAGCGCCGCCGCGTGTAGCCCGCCGGGCGAACGGAAGAACGGACGGCACGGGACGATCACGGACGGAACCGCAGGGCCATCGCCCCGGGCGCCCGCCGCGATATGCACAAGCGCCCATCCCGAGCCGGATAAGAGTATTGGGAGCGCACAAGCCCGCATCGGGCGGCGCTCACCCTATGGAAGGAAACGACCCGTCATGGCGCGTTATACTGGACCTGTCGGCAAGGTAAGCCGGCGACTCGGCATCGGCATCACGGAGAAGGGGCAGCGCGTGTTGAACAAGCGCTCCTACGCCCCCGGCCAGCACGGCCCCGGCGCCCGCCGCCGCCAGATGTCGGACTACGGCACCCAGCTGATGGAGAAGCAGAAGGCGAAGTATATCTACGGCGTGCTGGAGCGCCAGTTCCGGCGCGTGTTTGAGCAGGCCTCGCGGCGCAGCGGCGTCACTGGCGAGTATCTGCTCAGCCTGCTCGAGCGCCGTCTCGACAATGTGGTATACCGGCTCGGTATGGCTACGACGCGGCAGCAGGCCCGCCAGCTCGTCAACCACGGCCACATCATGGTCGACGGCCGCAAGACCAACATCCCCTCCTACACCGTCAAGATCGGTCAGGTGATTACGGTGCGCCCGGAAAGCCGGAAGCGCGCCTATTTCAAGAACCTCGCCGACAGCGGCGATCTCAACAAGCACCGGGCGCCCGACTGGCTGCGGCTCAGCGCCAACGATCTGTCTGGGACGGTGGTGGCCCTGCCGCGGCGCGAGGACGCCGAGGCCGGCATCAACGAGCAGCTGATCGTCGAGTTCTACAGCCGGTAAGTTGGGGGCGGGGGCCTGTGGCCCGGCGCGGCTGCGCCGGCCCGCGGGCTCGCCCCGTGGTAAGGAGGCGTCCCGTGCTGGATATCGCCATGCCCAAAATTGAGGTTGTGCAGGCGGCCGATAACTATGGGCGCTTCAAGATCGAGCCGCTTGACCCGGGGTACGGCCACACGCTGGGCAACGCCCTGCGGCGCGTGCTCCTGTCGGCGATGCCGGGCTGGGCGATCAGCCGCGTGCGCGTCCCCGGCGTGTTCGACGAGTTCGCCATGATCGACGGCGTCCGCGAGGACGTCATGGAGATCGTGCTGAACCTCAAGGGCGTGCGCCTGCGGGCGAGCGCCGAGGGCGCGCTCAAGCTGCGGATCAGCAAGCGGGGCGCCGGCACGATCACGGCGGGCGACATCGACCTCCCCGATGGGGTCGAGCTGGTCAACCCCGAGCACTATATCGCCACGGTCGAGGGCGACGACGCGCGGCTGGAGATCGACCTGACCGCCGAGCGCGGGCGGGGCTATATCTCGGCCGACGCGGGCCAGATCCTGCCGATCGGCGAGATCGCGGTCGACGCGATCTTTACGCCGGTGCCGCGGGTGGCCTACGTGGTCGAGAACACCCGCATCGGCCAGGCCACCGACTTCGACCGCCTGATCATCGAGATCTGGACGGACGGAACGGTGCGGCCCGGCGACGCGCTCAGCTACGCCGCCCAGGTACTCGTCCAGTACAGCACCACCGTGGCCGACTTCAACCGGCTGTCCGCGGAGCCCGACGAGGCCCCCGCGCCCGACGGGATGGTCATCCCGGCCGACGTGTATGACACGGCGATCGAGGACCTGGACTTGTCGACGCGCACCTACAACTGCCTCAAGCGCGCCGACATCACGCGGGTCGGCCAGGTGCTCCAGATGGACGAGAAGGCGCTGCTCTCAGTGCGCAACCTCGGGCAGAAGTCGATGGAGGAGATCCGCGACAAGCTGGTGGAGCGGGGTTACATCCCGCGGCCGGCCTTCCCGGTCGGGGCCAACGGCGCCACCGCCCGCGACGCGGAGTAGGGATTACAGTCAATGTGCGGCCGGGCCCGGCGTGCGCCGGGGCCGCCCCATCGAGGATAGGACGATGCGACACCGACACGCCGGGAAGCTGCTTGGGCGCTCCTATGAGCACCGCAAGGCGCTGTACCGCAACCTGATGATCGCGCTGATCGAGCACCGCAAGATCACCACCACGGCCGCCAAGGCCAAGGCGGTGCAGCCGGAGGTCGAAAAGCTGCTCACGATCGCCCGCGAGGACACGCCGCACACCCGGCGCATGGCGCTCTCCAAGCTGAACAGCAAGGACGCGATGCGCAAGCTGTTCACCTTCGCGCCGCAGGAGTACGCCGGCCGCAACGGCGGCTACACCCGGATCACCAAGCTCGGCCCGCGCCAGGGCGACGGCGCCGAGATGGCGGTGATCGAGCTGGTCTGATGCGAAACGTCGCGCTGCTCCTGGCCTACGACGGCACCGACTTCGTCGGCTCGCAGTTCCAGAACCAGGGGCGCTCCGTCCAGGGCGTGGTCGAGGCCGCCTGGGAGGAGCTGGCCCAGGAGCGGCGGCGCTTCACCCTGGCCGGGCGCACCGACGCCGGCGTCCACGCCCAGGGGCAGGTGGCCAACGTCCGCACCGAGACGCGCCACGACCTGCGGACGATCCGGCGGGCGCTCAACCATATCCTCCCCGAGGATGTGGCCGTCCAGGCGGTGAGCGAGGTGGACTACGACTTCCACGCCCGCTTCACGGCCACCCGGCGCGACTACCGCTACCTGATCGACAACGGCTCCGCGCCGCTGCCGACCCTGCGGAACGTCGCGCTCCACGTCGAGCAGCCGCTCGACGCGGCGGCGATGGCCGCGGCCCTGCCCCTGCTCGAGGGCAGCCACGACTTCGCGGCGTTCACCGTCAACACGCCGGACCAGAAAAGCACGGTGCGGACTGTCCACCTGGCCCGGCTCGGCGAGACGGAGCTGTTCGGGCGGCGGCTGCTGGCGATCGACCTGGCCGCCAACGCCTTTCTGCAGCACATGGTGCGCGTGATCGTCGGCACGGTGCTGCTGGTGGGGCGGGGGCGGATGCGGCCGGAGCAGCTCGGCGAGGTGCTCAAACGGCGGGACCGCAAGGAGGCCGGGCCGACGGCGGCGGCCCACGGGCTCACCCTCACCGGGGTGAGCTACCCTCGGGCCAGGCTGGCCTGGGACACACGGAGCGAAGCGCCCGCGGGCGCGCAGGCATAAAGAACATAAGGAAAAGCTGTGAAGACGTATCATCAGAAGGCTTCTGAAGTGCAGCGCGACTGGCTGCTGGTGGACGCCAACAACCAGGTGCTCGGGCGGCTGGCGACCCAGATCGCCACCCTGCTGCGCGGCAAGCATAAGCCGACCTACACCCCCTCGATCGACAGCGGCGACTTCGTGGTCGTGGTCAACGCCGAGAAGATCAAGATCATGGGCCGCAAGGACGAGCAGAAGGTGTACTATCACCACTCGGGCTACCCGGGCGGGATCAAGGCCACCCCGTACAAGATGATGCTCGCCAAGCACCCCGACCGCATCCTGCGCATCGCGGTGAAGGGCATGCTGCCGAAGAACCGCATGGGCCGCCACCTGCTCGGCAAGCTGCGGATCTACGCCGGGCCGAGCCACCCCCACGCCGCGCAGCAGCCGAAGGTTTACACGCCGCGCTAGGCGGCCAAGGAGTGCATCAAAGATGGACGCGAAGCGCTACTACCAGGGCACCGGCCGCCGCAAGAGCGCGGTGGCCCGCGTGCGCCTGTTCCCCGGCAGCGGGGAGTTCGTCGTGAACGGCAAGCAGCCCGATATCTACTTCGGCAACCGTGACCTCCTGCAGCGCGACATCCGCCAGCCTCTCGCGCTCACCAACAACCTCGACGCCTTTAACGTCCTGGTCAAGGTGCGCGGCGGCGGCGTCGCCGCCCAGGCTGTCGCTGTGCGCCACGGCGTCGCCCGGGCCCTGCTCGACCTCGACGACGGCCTGCGCCCCGCGCTGAAGAAGGCCGGCTTCCTCACCCGCGACCCCCGCGAGAAGGAGCGCAAGAAGGTCGGCCTCAAGCGCGCCCGCAAGGCCCCTCAGTACACCAAGCGGTAAGCGGCAGCGCAGGCTTCCTGCGCCGCTCTGCCACCCTTCCCCCTGCCCCTTCCCCGCCAGCGGGGAGGGGCAGGCTGTTTCAGGGGCGGGCGAACCTGCCCCAGCCCGCCCCGGCGTGCTACAATGCGGGAGTTGTGCTAGCTGGCGAGGCTCGTATGCGCGTGATCACCGGCAAGGCGAAGGGCCACAGGCTCAAGGCCCCGGCGGGGTTGAGTACCCGGCCCATGCTCGACAAGGTCAAGGAGGCCCTGTTCTCGATCCTCGAGGGCTATGGGCGCATCCGCGGGCCCGTGCTCGACCTGTACGCGGGCACCGGCTCGCTTGGCATCGAGTGCCTGTCGCGGGGGGCTATCAGCGCCGACTTTGTCGAGCAGAGCGCCGGCGTCTGCAAGATCATCGCTGAGAACCTCCAGCACACCAAGCTCGCCGACCTTGCGCGCGTGCACAATATGCCCGTGGAGCGCTTCCTGGCGGCCCATCGCGGGGTCGAGCGCTATGCTATAATCCTGATGGACCCGCCCTACGCCGACCCGGCGATCGAGCGCACGATCGCCACCATCGCCGCGAACGGCCTCGCCGCCACCGGGGGCCTGCTCGTCGTCGGCCACGCCACGCGCGTGCCCCTCGCCGACAGCTATCCGGGCGCCACCCGGATTAAGTTCCGCCGCCACGGCGACTCCTGCTTCTCGATCTACGCCCTCGGCGACGAGGAGGCCGCCACCCCGCCGGATGACGAGGTGCCGGCGGACGCGGCCGACGAGCAGGCCTAGCGCGCCGCGTCTGCCGGCGGGCCCGCCCTAGACGCTCTGCGCCCTCTGCGCCTCTGCGGTGATCCCCGCCCGGGGCCCGATAAGGAAGGCTATGCGTACCGCGATCTACCCCGGCAGCTTCGACCCGGTGACCTACGCCCACCTCGATATCGCCGTGCGGGCGACGCGGGTGTTCGACCGGGTGGTGATGGCGATCTTCGACCGCCCCCAGAAGAAACTGCTGTTCAGCGTCGAGGAGCGGCTGGCCCTGCTCCGCGAGGCGCTGCGCGAGCTGCCAGGCGTCGAGGCGGCCAGCTACGGCACGCTGACGGTGGAGTTCGCCCGCTCGGCGGGCGCGGTGGCGATGATCCGCGGGCTGCGCTCGGGGGCGGACTTCGAGGCCGAGTTTCACCTGGCGATGGTCAACGAGGTGATCGACCCCGAGATTAGCCAGATCTGGTTTCCGTCCGGGCGGCAGTTCGCGCACGTCAGCTCGAGCACCGTGCGCGAGATGGCCGGCCTCGGGCGCGACCCGGTGGAGTTCGTGCCGCCGCACATCGTCGAGGCGCTGCGGCGCAAGTTCGCGCAAAGGGGGTGACGGCCATCGAGCTTGACGATATGATCGACGAGCTGGAGGACGCGCTGGCCGAGGGGCGGCGCGTGCCGTTCAGCGGGCGGCTGCTGGTCGACGAGGAGCGCATCCTCGACATCATCGACCGTATGCGGGTCGCCATCCCCGAGGAGCTGAAGCGGGCCCGGCGGGTGATCCAGGAGCAGGAGCGCCTGATCGCCGAGGCCCAGGCCAGGGTGCAACAGGTGCTCCAGGAGCGTGGGCTGACCGAGGCGATCGAGGCCGAGCGGGCGCGCCTCTTGCAACAGGCCGAGGCGGAGGCGGCGCAGGTGCGCGCCGGCGCCGACGAGTACGCCCGCCAGGTCCTCGAGGAGCTCGACGAGCGGCTGGTCAAGCTGACCACCAGCGTCCGCAACGGCCTCAGCGCGCTCGGCGGCGAGCGGCAGGCCTAGCTTGACAATGCGAGGCACCTGGCCTATAATGCGGCGTTTGTTGCGCGGGCGCAGCGCCGCAACACCGGTACCATGACAACCATTAAGTTCAATGTCGCGCAGCTGCTGCGTGAGCCAATGGGGGCCCGGCGCGAGATCGTCTTTGACGAGCCGACCCTCCCCCTTGACGACACGCTGACAATGCGCGATATCAGCGGGGTCGTGCGCTTCACCCGCACCGCCACCGGCGTCTGGGCCCAGGTCAAGGCGAAGGGCACCGTGCGGCTGACGTGCGTGCGCTCGCTTGAGGAGTTCGACTACCCGGTCGAGGTGGAGTTCAAGGACGAGTTCCACTCCGTGATCGACGTGATGACCGGGGGCGCGCTGCCCACGCCGCCGGAGGAAGACCCCTTCATGCTCGACGAGCTGCACCTCGCCGACGTCGGCGAGGCGATCCGTGAGTACACGCTGATCGCGCTGCCGCTCAACCCGGTCAGTCCGGCCTACCGCGACCAGCCGGTGAACTACTCGGTGCAGTCCGAGGGCATCGACGACGACGAGCAAACGGTCGATGAGGAAGCAGGCTCGCTCGAGGCTTTGAAGGCCTGGGCCGAGCGCCATAACCGAAAAAACAGTAGGAGTTGACAGAATGGGTGCCGTTCCGAAGCGAAAAGTTTCCCGCCACCGCCGTGGCAACCGCCGCCAGCACCTGGCGCTCTCCGCGCCCCACATGGTGACGTGCCCGCGCTGCGGCAGCCTGATGCGCAACCACTACCCCTGCAAGGAGTGCGGCACCTACCGCGGCCGCCAGCTCCTTGAGGTGTCCCAGGGCGAGAGCGAGCGCTAGGCGCACGATAACAACCGTCGGCAGGAGGGGCCCACCCCGGGCGACCGGGCGGCCCCTTCGCTGTATAATAAGCCCCGCCGGCGCGCCCCCGGCGCGCCCCCGCACATGAACCGGAAAGGGAGCCAGGCGTGAGCAGCGGACCATACGCGGCGATCACCGGCTGGGGCATGGCCGTCCCCCAGCGCGTGGTGACAAACGAGGAGCTGTCCCGGCGGGTGGACACCTCCGACGAGTGGATCCGCGCCCGCACGGGGATCGCCGAGCGGCGCGTCGCCGGCCCCGGTGAGCACACATCCACCCTTTCGGCGGCCGCCGGCCGGGCCGCCCTCGCGCGCGCCGGCCTCCAGCCCGACGATGTCGACATGGTGGTCGTCGCTACCTGCACCCCCGACCGCACCTTCCCCGCCACCGCCTGCGCCGTCCAGGCCCAGCTCCAGATCCCGCGCGCCGCCGCCTTCGACCTGGTCGCGGCCTGCTCCGGCTTCGTCTACGGGCTCGGGGTGGCCAGCGGCATGATCCGCAGCGGTATGAGCCGCACCCTCCTGCTCGTCGCCGCCGATATCTTCACCCACCTGATCGACTGGGATGACCGCAACACTTGCGTCCTGTTCGGCGACGGCGCCGGCGCCGTGGTGCTTCAGGCCAGCCAGCAGCCCGTCGGCGTGCTTGCCTCCAACCTCGGCGCCGCCGGCGAGCACGAGGATCTTATGGCCGTCGACGCCGGCGGCACCCGCCAGCCCATCACCGCCGAGCTGCTCGCCGCCGGCAAGCAGTACGTTTCTATGAACGGCCGCGAGATCTTCAAGCATGCCGTCCGCGAGATGTGCGCCTCCGCCGAGCAAGCCGTGGCCGACGCGGGCCTAACCCTCGACGACATCGCCCTGGTCGTGCCGCACCAGGCCAACGTGCGGATCATCGAGGCGGTCGCCAAGCGGCTGGAGCTGCCCCTGGAGCGGTTTGCGATCAACCTCGACCGCTACGGCAACACCTCGGCCGCCTCCGTGCCCCTCGCCCTCGTCGAGGCCGTAGACCAGGGCCGGGTCAAGGACGACGACTATGTGCTGCTCACGGCCTTCGGCGGCGGCCTGACGTGGGGATCGTGCGTGGTGCGTTGGGGCGCCCAGCGGTAAAAACTATGTAAGAGCGGGCTGCGGCTGCGTTCTTTGCCATGAGATGACTGCTATGACAACTGCCTGGATCTTCCCCGGACAAGGCTCGCAGACTGTAGGCATGGGCCGCGACCTGTATGAGCAGGTCCCGGCGGCGCGCGCGGTGTTCGACATGGCGGACGCGGAGCTCGGCCTGCCGATCAGCCGGCTGTGCTTCGAGGGCCCCGAGGCCGAGCTCACGGCCACCGAGAACGCCCAGCCCGCCCTGCTGACAGTGAGCACCGCCCTCCTGCGGGCCCTCGAGGCGCTGAGCCACGGCACCTTGCAGCGCCCAGTCGCGGTGGCCGGCCACAGCCTCGGCGAGTACTCCGCCCTGGTGGCGGGCGGCGCCCTGGACTTCGCCACCGCCCTGCGCCTGGTGCGCCGGCGCGGCGAGCTGATGGCCGCGGCCAGCGAGGGCAGCATGGCCGCCGTGATCGGCATGGGCGAGGCGGCCCTGGAGCAGGTCTGCCAGGAGGTGAGTGCCGCCCTCCAGTCCGGCGGCGCCCCCGGCAGCACCGTTGTGATCGCGAACTACAACGCCCCCGACCAGCTGGTAATAAGCGGGAGTACACTAGCCGTAGAGCACGCGGCGCTCCAGGCGAAGGAGCGCGGGGCCAAGCGCGTGATCCCGCTCAAGGTCAGCGCGGCCTTTCACTCCCCGCTGATGATGCACGCGGCCGAGGGGATGGGGCAGGTGATCGCCGAGGCCGTTGTGGAGCCGCTGCACACACCGCTGGTGGCCAACGTCACCGCCGAGCCCCTGGCCGGGGCTAACGATGTACGGCGCGAGGCGGTGGCCCAGGTGGTGGCGCCGGTGCGCTGGATCGCGATGGTCCAGCGCATGGTCGCCCTCGGGGCCACAACCTTTGTCGAGATCGGCCCGGGCAAGGTGCTCACGGGGCTGGTGCGACGGATCGCCCCCGCGATGAAGCTGGTCAACATCAGCAGTGTGGAGGACGCGCGGGCGTTTATAGCAGAGAGCAGCTGATGGCGTTACACGAGCAGGTGGCGGTGGTGACGGGCGCCTCGCGTGGGATCGGCAGGGCCACGGCCCTGGAGCTGGCCGCGCTGGGGGCCCGGGTCCTGGTGAACTACCACAGCAGCGCCGCCGCCGCCGATGAGGTGGTCGCCGCGATCGTCCGGGCCGGCGGCGACGCCATCGTCCATCAGGCCGACGTCTGCGACCCCGACGCTGCCCGGGCCCTGGTTGAGGCCGCCCTCGCCCGCTGGGGCCGCCTGGACATCCTCGTCAACAACGCCGGCATCACCGCCGACGCCCCTTTCTTCCGCCTCAAGCCCGAGCAGTGGCACAAGGTGATCGAGACCGACCTGACGGCGGTCTTCCTGTGCTGCCAGGCCGCCCTCCCGGCCATGCGCGCCCGCAGCTACGGCCGGATCATCAACATCGGCTCGCTCGCCGGCCTCGCCGGCAACGTCGGCCAGGCCAACTACGCCGCCGCCAAGGCCGGCCTCGTCGGCCTCAGCCGCGCCCTCGCCCGCGAGGCCGCCACGGACGGCATCACGGTCAACGTGGTGGCGCCGGGCTATATCGAGACTGACCTGGTCGACACAATCTCGCCCGCCCTGCGCGAGTGGGCCCTGGGCGCCATCGCCATGCACCGCTTCGGCACCCCCGACGAGGTGGCGGCCGCAGTTGGCTTTCTCGCCTCGCCCCGCTCCTCCTACATCACCGGCCACGTCCTCACCATCGACGGCGGCTGGGTGATGCCTTGATATGCTGAACGCCGCCTTCGCGGTCGACCCCTCCCCCCTGACCCCTCCCCAAAGGCGGGGAGGGGGTTATGTATGCAAGGGAACCATCTTCCCCTGCGGCCCCTGCTAGGAGGCGAGCCATGGATTTTGACGGCCAGGTGGCGGTGGTGACGGGCGGCTCGCGCGGGATTGGCCGGGCGGTGGTGGTCGAGTTGGCCCGGCGGGGGGCGCGGGTGCGCTTCGGCTACCGCGAGCGCGACGCCGCCGCCGCGGAGACGGCGGCCATGGCCCGCGAGCTCGGCGGCGAGGCCGAGCCCTGCCGGGCCGACGTGTCCGACCAAGCCGCCGCGACGGCGCTGGTGGCGGGCGCCGTGGAGCGCTGGGGGCGCCTCGACGTGCTGGTGAACTGCGCCGGGCTGGCCGGCTTCGCCCCGGCGGCCGAGATCGGGCTGGAGCAGTGGCGGGCCGTGCTCGGCACCAACCTGACGGGCGTCTACCACACCTGCCGCGCCGCCCTGCGCCCGATGATGCAGCGGCGCTACGGCCGGATCGTTAACCTGTCGGCGCTCCACGGGAGCGGCGGCTTCCCCGGCCAGGCCGACTATTCGGCGGCCACAGCTGGCGTGCTCGGCCTGACGCGGGCCCTGGCGCGTGAGGTGGCGGCCTGGGAGATCACCGTCAACGCGGTGGCCCCGGGTTTTGTCGAGACTGAGCTACTGGAGGTCACGCCGCCGCCGGTGCGCGAGTGGGGCACCCAGATCATCGCCCTGCGCCGCCCCGGCCGCCCCGAGGAGGTCGCGGCCGCCGTGGTATTCCTGGCCTCGCCGCCGGCCTCGTACATCACGGGCCACACCCTCGCCGTCGACGGCGGCTGGACGATGGCGTAGGGCGACCGCCGGACGCAGCAAAACGGGGGGCTGAGCGATTCTCAGCCCCCCGTCGCGTAAGCTTATTCGCGTCCGACTTCCGTGCGTCCAGTGTCCGACATGCGTCCAGTGTCCGTCCGTCCGTGCGTACGTGTGGCGCCCCAAGGGAAACAGCACCCCCGTTTGCACCTGTGTGCTCGCCTACTCATCCTCGGCAGACCGTGGGCCGCTCAGGTCACATCAGTTTCCAGTGTGCCAGCTTTTGCCCCCTGGTGTGGCTCATCTTTGGCGTGGACGGCAGCTTCTTCTCCGCACGCGCTGAGCTTCGCCGTGGAGTCAGCCGTCGGGCTCGCAGAGCATCCGACCGCTCAGTCAGCGATCCGGCGCTTGCTTGTTCGTCTCCCTGGCCCGGTACCCGGTACCGACCCATTTCTCCGAACGTACGCCCGCCCAAGCGGCACTCTTATGCCTTTACACTTTGGGCGTGGCGCTTGCCTCCCGGCTGCGCGTTTTCGGCTGTTCAGGTACCCTGGTTGGGTGCTGTCCCCTTGTGGCTACGGGATTAGCATAGCATCAGAACGCCACGGAATCAAGCCCTTAATCGCATCTTAACGATAAAACATCCCTGCGACAGCCGCGCGTAGGGCACGGATGAGCCATGTCGGGGAGCTGTTTTGCTTGCGATTGCGATACTGGTGTAAAGGATTATCCATCGGCGCAGACACGCTCGGCGACGGCCTTGCCGGACAGGAGGACGAGCGGAATGCCGCCGCCGGGGTGGGTGCCGCCGCCGACGAAGTACAGCCCGCGCGGCCGGCGGGCGCGCAGCGGCGGGCGCAGGAAGGCCGAGAACGGGTTATTCGAGGCCAGGCCGTAGATCGCGCCGCCGGCCGCGTTGTACCGCTCGGCAATGTCGGCGGGCGTCCAGATCTGCTCGTAGGCGATCTGCTGGCGCAGCCCCGCAAGCCCCATGCGCTCCAGCTTGCCGAGCACCACGTCGCGGTAGGCCGGCCCCTCGCGCTCCCAGCGCACCCGCCCGCTCAGGGCCGGCGCGTTCGCCAGCACAAACAGGTTCATGTGGCCGGGCGGCGCGTGGGCGGGGTCGGCCCTGCAGGTGGCGGCGACGTAGACCGTCGGGTCGGGCGCGGGCACGCGCTTCTCGAAGATCGCGGCGAACTCGGCCGGGTAGTCGGCGCTGAAGAAGATGTTGTGGTGGGCCAGGGCAGGGTAGTCGCCCGCCACGCCAAGAAACAGCACGTAGCCACTGCAGGAGGGCTCCAGGCGCGCCAGGCGGGCCGCCACGGCCGCCTCGCCGGGCAGCAGGCTCGCGTAGGCGTAGCGCGGGTCGGCGTTGACGACCACCTGGACGGCCCGGATCTCCTCGCCGGACTGAAGGCGCACCCCCGTCGTCGCGCCGCCGGCCGTCAGCACCTCGGCCACCGGAGCGCACGTGCGGACCTCGACGCCGAGCTCGCCGGCCAGCCGCTCCAGGGCCCGGGCCAGGGCATACATCCCGCCGCGCACATACCAGCCGCCCTCGGCCAGCTCGATATAGGCGATCACATTGAAGGTGGCGGGCGACAGATAGGGCGAGGAGCCGTTGTAGGTGGCGTAGCGGTTGAAGACCTGGCGCAGGTAGGGGCTGCGGAAAAAGGAGCGCACCGCGCCGTCCACGCTGCGCAGGGCGTCGATCGCCGGGCCGTTGCGCAGCATGCCGGGGGTGAACGCCTCGCGGATGCCGTCGAAGGGCTTGAGCAGAAATGTGTCGGCCACGGCGTCGTAGATGCGGGCGGTGTGGGCGAGGAAGCGGAACAAGCCGGGCACGTCGGGCGGGCTGAGCCGCTCGACCTCCTGGATGAGCTGAGGGAGCCGCTGCCAGGCGTTGAACTCCGTCCCGTCCGGCCAGCGGTAGTGGCAGGTTGGCTCGACCTGCTCCAGGCTGAGGTAGTCCTCCATGCGCCGGCCGGCGGCGGCGAACAGCTCCGCGATCACCCACGGCATAGTCAGCAGCGACGGGCCGGTGTCGAAGGTGTAGCCCTCCGCCTCGACGAGGTTGAGCTTCCCGCCGACGCGCTCGTTCTTCTCCAGCACCACCACCCGCCGTCCGGCCGCGGCCAGCCTGATGGCGGCCGCCAGGCCCCCGAGCCCGCCCCCCACGATCACGGTGGGCAATTCGTCACGCATATGGTTTACCACAAAGGCGCAGAGCGCGCAGAGAATCGGAAAGGGGAGGCAACCAGCGTGTGGTCACCTCCCCTTCATTGTAAACCCTTTGCGCCCCTCGCGCCGCTGCGGTAGTGCCCCCGCGGGTTACCAGCCGGACTTCTTGCCCGGGATCTGGGCGCCGAAGATGCTCGGCGGGAGCTTGAAGCCGTGGGCCTCCAGGCGCGGGGTGAAGCGCGGGCGGACGCCGGTGGGCCGCAGCTCCGCCTGGATCTTGCCCTCGGGCGACTTGCCCAGGATCTCCAGCTTGAAGATGTCCTGGAGCACGACCGTCTCGCCCTCCATGCCCTGGACCTCGGTGATATAGGCCACCTTGCGCTGGCCGTCGTCGAGGCGGGTCTGCTGGACGATCAGGTCGATCGCGGAGGCGATCTGCTCGCGGATGACCTTGAGCGGCATATCCATGCCGGCCATCATCGACATCGTCTCCATACGGGCGATCGAGTCGCGGGGGGTGTTGGCGTGGAGCGTGGTCAGCGAGCCGTCGTGGCCGGTGTTCATGGCCTGGAGCATGTCGAGGGTTTCGCCGCCGCGGCACTCGCCGATCACGACGCGCTCGGGGCGCATACGCAGCGAGTTGATCACCAGGTCGCGGATGCTGACCCGGCCGGAGCCGTCGACCTCGGCGGGCTTGGCCTCGAGGCGCACCACGTGGTCCTGGGCGAGCTGGAGCTCGGCGCTGTCCTCGATCGTGACGATGCGCTCATCCTCGGGGATGAAGTTGGACAGGACGTTGAGCAGCGTCGTCTTGCCCGAGCCGGTGCCGCCGGCGACGACGACATTCAGGCGGCTGATCACACAGGCGCGCAGGAACTCGGCCATCTCGGGCGTCATGGAGCCGAAGCGGATCAGGTCGTCGACCTTGAGCTTGTTCTTGGAGAACTTGCGGATGGTGATCGTCGAGCCGTCGATCGCGCAGGGCGGGATGATCGCATTGACGCGGGAGCCGTCGGGGAGGCGGGCGTCGACCATGGGCCACTTGCGGTCGATGCGCCGGCCGAGGGGGCGGATGATCCGGTCGATCACCTTGAGCACGTGCTCGTCGTTGGCGAAGCGGACGCTGGTGAGCTGGAGCTTGCCCTTCTGCTCGACGTAGACCTTCTGCGGCCCGTTGACCATCACCTCGCTCACGGTGTCGTCGTTGAGCAGCTGCTGGATGGGGCCGAAGCCCATCAGCTCATCGCAGACCATGGTGAACAGCTGCTTGACGCCGGAGTCGGGGAGGTTGGCCCCGGCCTGCTGGTAGGTGCGGGCGAAGCGCTCCTGGAGCAGGCGCTCGGTCTCGGGCGAGCGCTTGAGCTCGGTCTGGTTGCCGAGCGAGGCCTGGATGCGGTCGACCACCCAGAGCGACAGATCCAGCATGCGCTGCGCATCGGTGGGCTGGGCGCCGTCGCTGATCACCGCGGGCTGGGCGGCGGGCGCCGGGGCGGGGGCCGCAGGGGCGACCGGGGTGGCGACGGCCGCCGGCGCCGCGGTGGCGACGGGGGGTGGGGCGACGGTCGCCACCATCGGGGCGGCGGGCTCTGTTGGCTGGGGCGAGCCGCCGAGACGTTTGAGCAGGGACATGATTCCTCCTGGGAGCGCGGCGCGCTAGCCGAGCTTGACGAAATAGGCCTCGCAGGCGCGGTCGATCAGCTCCTTGCTCATTGTGGGCGTGATGCTGCGGTACTTCGCCTCGTCGAGGATCTGGTCGCAGATATCGCGCGGGTGGCAGGAGCGCAGCTCGCGGCCGGCCTTCATATAGTGCTCCTGGATCAGGTGGCGCAGCCCCTCGTCGCTGTAGGGGATCTTTTTGTTTCGGCAGACGAGCTGGAAGATCGCGCGGAACTCGGCGGGCGACGGGTTGGGCACCTCGATCTTGTGCCGGATGCGGCGCAGAAAGGCATCGTCCACCAGGTCCTTCGGGTTGAGGTTGGTGGAGAAGACGATCAGCACGTCGAAGGGGATCTCGATCTTCTTGCCGGTCTGGAGGGCGAGGAAGTCGACCTTCTTCTCCAGGGGCACGATCCAGCGGTTAAGCAGGTCCTGGGGGCGGCACTTCTGGCGGCCGAAGTCGTCGATCAGGAACAGGCCGCCGTTAGCCTTCATCTGGAAGGGGGCCTCGTAAACCTTGGAGATCGGGTCGAAGATCAGCTCCAGCTGCTCCAGGATCAGCTCGCCGCCGACCATGACCCGCGGTCGCCGGCAGACGAGCCAGCGGGCGTCGGGGAAGTGGGCCGCGCCGACAGGGCCGCCGCCGAAGGGCGAGGCGGGCTCGGCGTGGCCGACCTCGTTGCGCTGCACGACCTGGTGGTTGAGCGGGTCGTAGACCTTGATGATCTGGCCGTCGATCTCGACCGCGTAGGGGACGAGCACATAGCCCCCGAGCATGTTCGAGATGCCCTCCGCGATCGTCGTCTTGCCGTTGCCGGGCGGCCCGTAGAGAAACAGCGAGCGGGCCGAGTTGGCGGCCGGGCCGACCTTGTCGAGCATCTTGTCGCTGACGACGATGTGGCCGAAGGCCTGGCGGATCGCGCCCTGGTCGATCACCATCTCGCCGATGTTCTGGTGGTTGACCATGGCGATGTACTGGTCCAGGGGGACGGGGGCGGGGCCGGCGTACTGCGACCGGTCGAGCACTTCGTGGACCTTGTCGCGGCCCTTGCCGGTGATGATGTACTGGAAGGTGCGCTCGCTGAACCCGCCCTCCGCGCCGATGATGTCGACGTACTCTTCGAGCTTGAGGAACTCGAGCACCTTGTCGATCACGCCGAGGAAGGGGAGCTTGGTCATCTCTTCGAGGCGCTGGCCGGTGATGGCGCCGGTGAAGTAGATCACCTTGAGCACGAGGTCGGTCAGAAAGCCCATAGTCAGGCCCGTCTCGGGGATCGAGGTGGGCTGGCGGGGGATCTCGGGCATCTGGAGGGCGCCGCGGCCGGGCCCGGCGGCGGACTGGGGGGTGGGTATCTCGTGCAGCCGGAAGGTCATGGGGGCTCCTTCAGCGTGCGCGTTGGCGCTGGTTTGGCTGGTCGTAAACGCCTGTAGTATACGCAGGCGCGGCGGCGACCGCAAGGAATCGCCCACGGCGGGCGAGGGGCTCGGTTCAGTATAGGCTGGCGCCGGGGCGCGCGCAATAGTACGGCGTGGCTACATCCCGGCGGGACGGCGCAGCCCGGGGCGGCGGCCCCGGGCTGCGCGGCGCGGACGACGGCGGGGAGACTACTCCTCGATCTGGTCGTCGTCGTCGCCCATGTCCTGGTCGATCTCTTCGAGGCCGAGCTCCTCCTCCTCCTCGCCGCCGACGTAATCCTCGGTGTCGGACTCGGCCTCGTCGGCCGTGTCGTCGTCCTCCATAACGTCGTCGTACTCTTCGTAGCGCAGGGAGGACACGTAGGTGGCGCCCTCGCCGAGCTTGCCGGGGAAGGAGATGCGCCCGCGCTGGCTCGGGTCCTGGTAGGTTTCGCGGATGAGCAGGCGCACCTGGCGCGGGTCGCTCTGGGCGATTGCGGCGAGGTAGCGGTTGCCGCCGCCGATCAGCTCGGCCAGGCGCTGGCCAAGCTTGGGCTCGAGCCGGCCGATCACATTGCCGTCGGCGTCGATCACATAGACCGTCTTGCCGTCAACGCGGAAGTCCATCTTCTCGCCGGTGACGAGGGCCTCGACGGCGGGGGTGCGCGGCACATCGATCAGAGTGGTGATCGCGGTGCGGCCCGTCTCGGTGATGAACATGCGCAGGTCGACCTGCTGGCGCGGCTTGCGGATCACCTCCTGGGCCTTCTCGAAGCCGCGGGCGAGCAGGGCCTCCAGGCGGGCGAGGTTTTTGCGCGCGATCGTATTGGTCGGGTTGAGGCGCAGCGTTTCCTGGTAGGCGTCGCGGCTTTCCGTAACGTCGCCGAGCTCCATGAAGGCCTTGCCGATCCGGTTGTAGGTATCCGGGTCCTCGCCGAGGCCGAGGATCTGGCGGTTGATCTCGACCGCCTCCTCCCAGCGGTTCTCGGCGGCCAGCTCGACGGCCTTCTCCTGGAGCCGCCGCCGCATGCGGGCCTTTTCATCCTGCTTTGCCAAAGTTTAGCTCCTTACAGGCTCGCCCTGGAGCGCCCAAGGGCTGGTCTGGGTGATGGTGACGTTCACGAGCTCGCCGGTGAGGTCGTCGGGGTGGGCGAAGAAGACGAGGCGGTTGCCGGGGCTGCGGCCGCGCCACTTGCCCTTGCTCTCGCCCTCGACGAGCACCTCGACCGTCTGGCCCATGAAGCGGGCCATGCGCTTGGTGGCGATGGCCTCCTGGAGCTGCTCGAGCTCGCGGCGGCGGGCCTGCTTCTCCTCTTCGGGCACGGCGAGGGCCGAGTCCTGCTCCTGCTGGAAGGCCAGCGTCTCGGGGCGGGCCGAGAAGGCGGCGATGTGGACCTTGTCGAACTCGAGCTCCTGGCACAGGGCCAGGGTTTGCTCGAAGTCGGCGCGGGTTTCGCCGGGGTGGCCGACGATGATATCGGTGGTGAGCGAGACGTGCGGCATGGCCGCACGGATCTTGCCGACCAGGGCCTTGTAGCGGGCCGTCGTGTAGCCGCGGCGCATCAGCTTGAGCACACGGTCGGAGCCGGCCTGGACGGGCAGGTTGATCTCGGGCTGGCAGCGCGGCAGGCCGGCAACCGTGTCGATCAGCCGGTCGGTCATCCAGGCGGGGTGGGAGGTGAGAAAGCGCAGGCGCTCCATGCCGGGCGTGTCGTGGACGGCCATGAGCAGGTCGGCGAGCTGGGGGCGGCCGGGGAGGTCGTGGCCCCAGGAGTCGACGATCTGGCCCAGGAGGGTGATCTCCCTGGCGCCGCGGGCGACGATCCGGCGCACCTCCTCGGCGATCTCCTCCAGGGGGCGGGAGCGCTCGCGGCCGCGGCGCAGCGGGATCACACAGTAGGCGCAGGTCATGTTGCAGCCGTACTGGATGGGCACGTGCACCGACACCGGCGGGTGGGCCCAGGAGGCGACGGGGAGGGCGGGCTCGTCGAGGGTGTAGACGGGGTTGGGGGCGAGGGCGACCACCTCGTCGACGGCGGAGGGGGACACGAAGTGGTCGACCATGGGCAGCTGGCGCTCGAAGATCGAGCGGTTCTGCGGCCCGACCATGCAGCCCCACAGCACAACCTGAGTGTCGGGCTGCTCGCGCTTGACCCGGACGAGCTCGCCGAGCTTGCCGAGGATGCGCTCCTCGGCGGAGGCGCGCACGCTGCAGGAGTTGAGCACAATAAAGCTGGCCTCGTCGGGGCGCTGCGCCGGGCTGTAGCCGACGCCCTGGAGGGCAGCCTCAAGGCGCTCCGAGTCGGAGATATTCATCTGGCAGCCGACCGTCCACACATAGTAGCGCCGCGCGCGCGGGGCGCCGTCGCGGTCGGGGCGGGGGCTGAGGGCGGTTTTATCGACGAAAAGCAGATCTTGCATAGGCTGATACGGACCCCGGCTACCAGACGATAATCGGCAGCCCGGCGTTGATGCTCTGGGCGGCGGCCTCGCGCAGCGTTTCGAGGCAGCGGAAGGCGGCGGAGTTGTGGGACACGCCGGCCTTGAGCAGAAGCGGGCCGAGCTCGGCGAGCTCGCGCTGGAGCTGGTAGCTGGAGGCGAAGTAGGCGCTGTCCTCCTCGCCGTCCTCGTTTTCAAAGGGCAGGTAGATCGGCTTCTCGAAGTCGGCGGGGAGGAAGTAGCTGTTGATCCCCTGCAGGTTGATCAGGTGGGTGAAGCGCGTCTGGGTCAGCTCGTCCCACACGTCGGTCACGGCGCGGTCGAGATCCTCGTAGATCACGGGGCCATCCTCGACCACCTCGGCGATCTCCTGGTCGCGCTCGACGCGGGCGGCGAGGCGGGATAGCTGGTACAGGGCGCCCATCTGGTCGATGTGGCCCTCCCAGACTTCGGCCCCGGGCTGGCCGAGCAGGTCGACGTCGACGCCCTCCTCGCGCAGCTGGTCCTGCACGGTGGAGACGGACTCGTACTCTTCGTCGTATGCGGCGCGGTCCTCGTCGGGGCGCACCGTGATCATCGAGCCGACCACCAGATCTAGCTCGGGCACACTATCGTGGTCGCTCATAGCTCCTCCTCACGCGAGCGCGACACATGGGCTTTAGTATACCACGTTCCGGCCGCACGCCGACGCGGCGGGATGGAGGCTCCTTTGTCCCTCCCTGATGCGTCAGATTGGCCTCATTGCCCGCCCCGGAGGGCTATGGTAAAATAGCCTATGCGTTTCTTATTCCTAGCGTTGCGGCTCGCAGAGAGGTGAGTGAAATGGAAAAGTCTACCTTTACCACTAAGGTAGGCCTGGCGCAGATGCTCAAGGGCGGGGTGATCATGGATGTGGTCACGCCGGAGCAGGCCCGGATCGCCGAAGAGGCGGGCGCCGTGGCGGTGATGGCCCTCGAGCGTGTCCCGGCCGATATCCGCGCCCAGGGCGGCGTGGCGCGCATGAGCGACCCTGAGCTGGTGCTGGCGATCAAGGAGTCCGTGACCATCCCGGTGATGGCCAAGGCCCGGATCGGCCACTTCGTCGAGGCTCAGGTGCTGGAGGCCCTCGGCATCGACTATATCGACGAGAGCGAGGTGCTCACCCCGGCCGACGAGGAGCACCACACCAACAAGCACAAGTTCAAGATCCCCTTTGTCTGCGGCTGCCGCAACCTGGGCGAGGCGCTGCGCCGTGTGGCCGAGGGCGCCGCGATGCTGCGCACCAAGGGCGAGGCCGGCACGGGCAATGTGGTCGAGGCTGTGCGCCACTTCCGCACCGTCCAGGCCGACATCCGCCGCCTCCAGAGCCTGGACCCGGACGAGCTGTTTTCCGCGGCGAAGAATCTGCAGGCTCCCTACGAGCTGGTGGCCCAGATCGCCGAGACGGGCAAGCTCCCCGTGGTCAACTTCGCCGCGGGCGGGATCGCCACCCCGGCCGACGCGGCGCTGATGATGCAGCTCGGCGTCGACGGCGTGTTCGTCGGCTCGGGCATCTTCAAGAGCGGCGACCCGATGAAGCGCGCCCGCGCCATCGTCGAGGCGACCACCCACTTCCAGGACCCGGCGATCATCGCCGAGGTGAGCAAGGGCCTGGGCGAGGCGATGGTCGGCATCAACATCGATCAGATCCCGGCCGAGCAGCTGATGGCCAAGCGCGGCTGGTAACCCCAGGAGACAAGGGCCGGCGGCTCGCGGCGGGGCCGCACGCCGGCCTTCCATGCTATGACAGTAGGTGTTCTGGCCCTGCAGGGCGATTTCCGTGAGCATGTGGCCGTGCTGCGCCGGATCGGCGCGGAACCGGTCGAGGTGCGGCTGCCGCAACAGCTGGCGGCGGTCGATCGTTTAATCATCCCGGGGGGCGAAAGCACGGCGATCGGCCGGCTGCTCGCCCGCTTCGCTCTGCTGGAGCCGCTGCGGGCCCGGGCCGGCAAAAGCCTGGCCGTGTGGGGCACCTGCGCGGGGGCCATCCTGCTGGCACGCGAGGTGCTCGACCAGAAGCAGGGCGGCCAGCCGACGATCGGGGTGATGGACGTGGTGGTCCGGCGCAACGCCTTCGGCAGCCAGCTTGACAGCTTTGAAACCGAGCTCGACGCACCGGCCATCGGCGACGCGCCGCTGCCGGGGGTGTTTATCCGGGCGCCCCAAATCGTATCGCTCGGGCCGGCGGCCGAGGCCCTCTCGACGCTCCCCGACGGCGGGGTGGTGATCGCGCGGCAGGGGCGCCTGCTCGCGACGACCTTCCACCCGGAGCTGACCGACGACGATCGGGTGCACCGGTTTTTTCTGGAGCTATGATCCGCACAGTCGCGCCGGGCGACCTGTGGTCGCTGCGACGAAAGCCGCGCAACCAGCTGGTGCTGTACACCGAGGGGCTGCTGGCCCGACCACACCGGCCCGTCTGGTTTGCGCTGCGCTGCATGCTCGCCGGCAACGGCCGCGAGCGGGCGACGCTCGTCTACAAGGACCGGACGGGCAGCGCGATCGTGCAGGCCAAGGGCCGCGGCGGCCGCCCCGAGCAGGATATCATCTACCTCGCCTCCGGCGGCAATCGGCAGGTGCGGGTGCCCAGCGACTACGAGCTGTGGTTCCGGCTGCTGGAGCGACTGTGCATCGGCGCCGGCCACAGCCACGTCCAGCGGCTGTACGCGGCCATCCCCGGCCAGCACAGCGAGCTGCGCGAGATCTACCGCCAGCTCGGCTTCCAGGCCTACGCCAACGCCAGCATCCTGCACCTGTCCGGCCCCGACTGGGACCAGGGCACCTCGTTAGCAGCCATGCGCGGCCAGGCCCGGCGCGACCACTGGGCGATCCACAAGCTGTACGGCGCGGTCACGCCCCACCTCGTGCAGCACGCCGAGGTGCGCAACGCCCGCCACTGGGCCTTGCCCATGCCGCGGCCCTATATGGCCCGCCGCCAGGCCGCCTGGGTGCTCGGCCCCGACGACGACCTCGACGCCTACCTGCGCCTCGTCTCAGGGCCGGCCGGCCACGTCTTCAGCCTGCTGGTGAAGACCGACGCCCGCGACCTTGCCGTGGATGTGCTGCGCTTCGGGCTGGCCCAGCTCAGCGACACGCGGCCCGTGTATCTGCTGCTGCGCGAGTACCAGGGCGAGCTGATCGCCCCGGCCCACGACCTCGGCTTTCAGCCGATCGGCGAGCAGGCCCTGCTCGTCAAGAGCACCGTGGTCGCCCTGCGCCGCCCGCTCCTCGTGCCCGCGTTTGAGCCTGGTCTGGAGCCCCAGGTGTCGGCTCCGCGCATCTCCTCGCAGAGGGAGGGACCACGTTCCTATGGCCGATAGACCTGACGTCACCAACAATATTGACCTGCTCCTCGACGCCCTCCCGGTGCATATCACCAAGGCGATCCACGAAAGCGACGACGACCCGGCCGAGCTGTTTGAGATCGTGATGGACCTCGGCCGGCTGCCCGAGGCGCGCTACAGGGGTAAGGAGCGCTTTCTCAGCGACCGCGAGGTGTCCCAGGCCGAGATCGAGTATGTGATCAGCCGGATCGGGCAGTTCGGCGAGGATAACCGCGCCGGCATCCCGCGCACGCTGCACCGCATCTCGGGCATCCGCAACCGCAAGGGCGAGGTGATCGGCCTGACCTGCCGCGTCGGCCGCGCCGTCTACGGCACGGTCACGATCATCCGCGACCTGGTGGAGACGGGCAAGAGCATCCTGCTGCTCGGCAAGCCCGGCACCGGCAAGACCACGCTGCTGCGCGAGACGGCGCGCGTCCTGGCCGACGAGATGCGCAAGCGGGTGGTGATCGTCGACACCTCGAACGAGATCGCCGGCGACGGCGACATTCCGCACCCGGGGATCGGGCGGGCCCGGCGCATGCAGGTGCCCCGGCCGGCCGAGCAGCACGCGGTGATGATCGAGGCGGTCGAGAACCACATGCCCGAGGTGATCGTGATCGACGAGATCGGGACCGAGCTGGAGGCTATGGCCGCGCGCACGATCGCCGAGCGCGGCGTCCAGCTCGTCGGCACGGCCCACGGCAACACCCTCGACAACCTCATGGTCAACCCGACCCTGTCCGACCTCGTCGGCGGCATCCAGGCCGTCACGCTGGGCGACGAGGAGGCCCGCCGGCGCGGCACACAGAAGACGGTGCTGGAGCGCAAGGCCCCGCCCACCTTTGACGTGCTGGTCGAGATCGCGAGCTGGGACAGCGTCACCGTCTACGACGACGTCGCCGCGGCCGTCGACGCGATCCTGCGCGGGGAGGACCCGCCGGCCGAGGAGCGCTCGCGCGACGCCGACGGCGTAGTCAAGGCCGAGCCCGTCCGCCGCGAGGTGATCGACGCCCCGGCCCTCGGCCGGCGCGACCGCGGCCAGGCCGGGATGCGCGGCGGCCGCGGCGACCGCGGCGAGCAAATGGGGGGCAGCGGCCCGCGGCTGCGCGACCGCACCGGCGCCGAGCGCATGGCCGCGAGCAACGGCAACGGCAACGGCAACGGCAACGGCAACGGCGCGACGGGCACTCAGCGGATCTTTCCGTTCGGGGTGAGCCGCAACCGGCTGGAAAGCGCGATCGAGCGGCTGCGCGTGCCGGCGGTGATCGTCCGCGACATGAAGGACGCCACCCTGGTGATGACGCTGAAGAACTACTACCGCCAGAGCGCCCAGCGGCTGCGCCAGGCCGAGGACCAGGGCGTGCCGGTGTATGTGTTGCGCAATAACACGATTACCCAGATGGAGCGGCAGCTCGCCCAGGTCTTCAACCTGCGCGAGGTGGGCGAGGAGGAGCCGCCGGCCAGCCGGCGCAGCGGCGGCGATGAGCTGGTCGAGGAGGCGATGCTCGAGGCCGAGACGGCGATCACCCAGGTGATGAACGGCGAGCGCAGCGCCGTCGAGCTCCAGCCGCGCTCCAGCTACATCCGCCGGCTTCAGCACCAGATGGCCGACCGGTACAACCTGCGCTCGGAAAGCCGCGGCGAGGATGTGAACCGGCGGGTGAAGATTTATCGCTAAGGTGTGGTGTATAATACGCTTCGTTCTGACAAGCCGGAGCCGGTTGGGGACGCATGGGCCTGTTTATCACGTTTGAGGGGCCAGAGGGCAGCGGCAAGAGTACCCAGGCCCGGCTGCTGTACGAGCGGCTGCAGGCGATGGGCTATGGCGCCGTGCTCACCCGCGAGCCGGGCGGCACCCGCATCGGCGAAATGATCCGGCGCATCCTGATGGACCTGCGCAACACCGAGATGGCCCCCACCACCGAGACGCTGCTGTTCTCGGCGGCCCGGGCCCAGCTCGTCAGCGAGATCATCAAGCCCTACCTGGCCACCGGCGGGATCGTGCTCTGCGACCGCTACGCCGACTCGACCTTCGCCTACCAGGGCTTCGGCCTCGGCCGCGACCTGGAGGAGCTCCAGGCGATCACGACGGTCGCCACCGGCGGCCTCATGCCCGACCTGACCCTGTTTCTCGACGTGCCGGTCGAGGAGGGGCTGCGCCGGCGGCGGGCGGCCAAGGAGCTGTCCGGCGGGTCGTACACCACCCCCGCCGAGTGGAACCGGCTCGATGCCCGCGACCTGGCCTACCACCAGCGGGTCGCCGGCGGCTTCGCCGAGTTGATGCGACGGGAGCCGGAGCGCTGGCGCAGCCTCGACGGCTCGTTGCCCGTCGACGTCCTGGCCGAGCAGGTGTTTCGCGCCGTGGAGCCGCTGCTGCAACGGTTGGAGCGCATGCGATGAAACTGATCCTTGCGGTCGTCCAGCACCAGGACGCCGGCCACCTCGTGCAGGCGCTCAACGAGCTCGGCTTCCGGGTGACCCGGCTCAGCAGCCAGGGTGGCTTTCTGCGCGAGGGCAACGTGACCCTGCTGCTCAGCGTCGATGACACGCAGGTCAATCTGGTGATCAAAACCGTGCGCGAGCACTGCTCGACGCGCACGCGCTATGTCTCGCCGATGCCGCCGATCGCCGAGTCCGGCGAGTTCTACCCGCCCGCGCCGCTCGAGGTGCAGGTGGGCGGGGCAACCATCTTCGTGCTGAAGGCGGAAACGGCGAAGCTTTAACCAGGAGCCAGGGGGCAGGAGGCAGGCGGCAAGGGTGCCCCACGCGCCACCTTCGCCTGCTGCGGCTCCTGCCGACCGAGGTGACATGGAAGCAATACAGGATTTTCTCGCCAATCTCGTGCCGCTGCTGCAGGTGGCCGGTGTGTTTATTGGGGCCTATCTGGTCCTGCTCTGGGCGGCCTCCGTGCTCTGGGCCTACCGCGACATCCGCCGGCGCAGCGAGGATGTGTCGGTGCAGGTGCTTGCGGTCGGCCTGGTGCTGCTGCTGCCCTTTGTGGGCATCCCCCTGCACATGATCCTGCGCCCCCCGCAGACGCTGGCCGAGAAGTATGAGCGCTCCCTTGAGGAGGAGTACCTGCGGCGCGACATCGAGGAGAAGTACGTCTGCCCCGAGTGCCAGCGCCCGATCGAGCCCGACTTCATCCTGTGCCCCCACTGCCACACCGGCCTGCGTCGGCGCTGCGCGGGCTGCGAGCGCGTGGTCGACCTGACCTGGAGCGTGTGCCCGTACTGCGGCACCGAGGGCGGGGCCTCGCGCCAGGCGCCCACCGTGCCCGCCGCGACCTACCCGGCGCTCCACCCCGAAGAAGTGATACGCTAGATGGACGAGGCGGCGCTGCGCGACTGGTGGGAGGAGCTGCTCCAGGTCCACGAGTTCGCCCACTACCGCGACTACGCCGAGCAGCTCACCCGCACCGAGGTCGACTTTCTTGCGGAGGCCCTCGGCCTGCGTGGCGTCGAGACGATCCTCGACCTGGGCTGCGGCGGCGGGCGGCATAGCCTGGAGCTGGCCCGGCGCGGCTTCACCGTCGTCGGCCTCGACGCGGCCGCGCCGGTGCTCGCGGCCGCCCGCCGCCGCGCCGCCGACGAGGGCCTGAGCGTGACGTTTACGCAGGGCGATATGCGCGCCCTGGCCTTCGACGCCCGCTTCGACGTCGTGCTGGTGATGAACAGCACTCTCGGCTTCTTCGACGACGCGACGAACGCCGCGGTGCTGGCTGGCGCCGCCCGCGCCCTCGCCCCCGGCGGCAAGCTGCTGCTCCAGCTGATCAATCCCTACCAGATCGAGCGCTACCTGCGTGACTTCCGCAACGGCTGGTACCAGATCGGGGCTGGCGTGGTGCTACGCGAGGCCAGCTTCGACCCGCGCAGCGCCAGCCTCGCGATCGGCTACCGCTACCTCGACCCGGCCCAAAGCCTCGACGTCGCCCACCCCGGCGACCGCATCCGCCTGTACGGCTTCCCCGAGCTCGCCGCCAAGCTCGCCGGCGCCGGCCTGCGCCCGCTCAGCGTCTTCGGCGACGCCGTGCTCCCGCCCGTGCCCTTCGGCGAGGACAGCATGTGGCAGGTGGTGGTGGCCGTGCGCGACAAAGTTGTGGCGGGGGAGGAGCCCGCGTAGGGCCAGCCCCGGGGGTGCTATGCAGATGGATGTGATCGGCGAGTTCGAGGTGACCTACCAGCCCGGCGCCGAGCCGGCCCTGGTGATCCATCACCTGGTCCGCGGGCACGACCTGGCGCGCCTGTCGGCGGCCGAGGCGGGGGAGCTGCGCGAGCTGCTCGCCGTCAAGCAGAAGCGCATCCGCGCTCTTTCCGGCGGCCACCGGCTCGTGCTCGGCGCGAACGGCGATTTTTCGCTCCACATCCCCAGCGGCCAGCGCGTGTGCTACTTCAACCCCGACCAGTCCGATCGGCTCGCCCGCCTGCTCCAGCCTTGAGGCAGTTGCCGGGCGGCTGCTTCTCCCCACAAATTGTGCGCTTGACAGCGCGCCGGCGGCTGAGTATATTAGTGTAGAAGTAACACTATCAAGACAGGGAGTGCGCCGGCTCAGCACGACCTCCTGCTGCTGCCTCCTGCCTCCTGAGCGACGGAGGGCACGATGAAACCAGCCGACCAGCGCACCGCCGAGGGCGTACTGTTCACCGACCAGTACCAGCTGAGCATGGCCCAGCTGTACTTCCGGGCCGGCCTGCACGAGCGCACGGCCCAGTTCGACCACTTTTTCCGGCGCTACCCCGACTACGGCCTCCACGAGGCGGGCTACTGCATCAGCGCCGGCCTGGAGTGGCTGCTGGACTGGATGGGAACCGCGCGCTTCCGCGACGAGGACCTGGACTACATGCGCAACCAGCGCACCCGGGCCGGGAGCCGCATGTTCGGCGACGACTTCCTGGCCTACCTGCGCGAGCACGGCTCGTTCGGCGGGATCAGCCTCCAGGCCATCCCCGAGGGCCGGGTGGTCCACCCCAACGTCCCGATGACGGTGGTGCGCGGCCCGCTGGCGATGGCCCAGATCCTTGAGACGGCGCTGCTCAACCAGATCAACTACCAGACTCTGATCGCGACCAAAGCCGCGCGCATCCGCGAGGTGAGCCGGGCCAGCCAGGTGCTGGAGTTCGGCCTGCGCCGCGGCCAGGAGCGGGGCGCCAACGCGGGCACCCGCGCGGCGATGATCGGCGGGGCCGACTTCACCTCGAACGTGGGCCTGTCGCACGTGCTCGGCTACGAGCCGAAGGGCACCCACGCCCACGCCCTGGTGCAGGTGTTCCTGGCCCTCGGCCACAGCGAGCTCGATGCCTTCCGGGCCTACGCCGAGGTCTACCCCGACAACTGTATGCTGCTCGTCGACACACTCGACACGCTGGAGAGCGGCGTCCCCAACGCGATCCGGGTCTTCGAGGAGCTGCGGGCGAAGGGCCACAAGCCGGTCGGCATTCGCCTCGACTCGGGCGACCTGGCCTACCTGGCCATCCAGTCGTCGCTGATGCTCGACGCCGCCGGCTTCCGCGACGCCTCGATCGTGCTTTCGAACGACCTGGACGAGCTGGTGATCTGGCAGATCCAGACCCAGATCGCCGAGGAGGCGCCGCGCTATGGCGCCGACGCCGACGCCGTGATCCGGCGCCTGGTCTACGGGGTGGGCACCCGGCTCGTCACCTCCCACGGCGAGGCGGCCCTCGGCGGCGTCTACAAGCTGGTGGCCTTGAAGGAGGGCGAGGGCTGGCGCCCCGCGATCAAGGTGGCCGACTCGCCGACCAAGCTGACAAACCCGGGCCCGAAGCAGGGCTGGCGGATCTATGACACTCGCGGGCGGGCCAGCGCCGATCTCGTGGCGCTGGAGGACGAGCGGCCGGCCGACGAGGAGCGGATTCTCCTACGCCATCCCACCGATATCTCCCGCGGCCGCACGCTCGACCGCGCGCAGATCTCGTCGATCGAGCCGCTGCTGGTCGAGGTGCTTCGTGAGGGCCGCCTGGTCTACGAGCTGCCCACGATCGAGCAGATACGCGAGCAGCGCCGCAAGGATGTGTCGTGCCTCGACGCCGGCGTGCGCCGCATTATGAACCCGCATATCTACCACGTGTCGCTCAGCCAGCGTCTATGGGACCTCAAGCAGGAGCTGCTCGGGCAGCTCCAGGTGTGAGCGCCGGGCCCACTTGGCTCGGCCTGCTCCGCGCCGCCAAGACTGCGACGCGCATATGAGCGACCACGCCACCAGCTATACAGCGGGCGCGGATGACGCGGGCGCGAGCGTGGCCGAGGTGGCCGCGCGGCTGCTCGGCGACGCGGGGCGGGTGGCGGTTGCGCGCGGCGGGGCCTGGCTTGGGGGGCGGCGGGCGCGGGGGGATGAGCGGCTGAGGCCGGGCGACGCGCTGGAGCTGCGGCGACCGCCGGGTGGGGCGTACGCCGATGTGGTCCTCGGTCCGGCGGACATCCTCTTCGAGGACGCTTGGCTGCTCGCCGTCGCCAAGCGGGCCGGCTGGTATGTCGGCGCGACGCCCTGGGACGCCGTGGGGAATGTGCTGGCCGCCCTTGGGCGCTGGCTCGCCGCGCGGGAGGGCGAGGCGCCGCCACTGCACCTGGCCCACCAGCTCGACCGCGACACCTCGGGGGTGCTGCTGGTGAGCCGCCATCCCGCGGCAAACGCCCCGTTGCAGGCGGCCTTCGCCGAGGGGCGGGTGGCCAAGCGCTACCTCGCGCTCTGCGCGGGGGCGCCCCCGCCGGCCGGAGAGATCCGCACGGGCCACGGGCGGGCAGCCGGAGGGCTTTGGCGCGTCTACCCGGCCGACGAGGTCGGCCGGGAGCTGCCGGCGGGCGGCGGACGCGTCAGGCTGGCCCACACGAGCTTCCGCACCCTGCGCTACCTCCAGGACGCGGCCCTGGTGGAGGCCGAGCCCCGCACCGGGCGTACGCACCAGATCCGGCTGCACTTGGCCCACCTGGGCCACCCCCTGCTCGGCGACGCCCGCTATGGCGGCCCGCCCGCCTACGCCGGCCTCGCCCTCCCCGGGCACCTGCTCCACGCCGCCGCCCTCGGCCTCGACCACCCGGTTACACAGGCGCGGCTGGAGCTGGAGTGCGCGCCCCCCGAGCGGTTCCGGCGCGCGCTCGCGCTAGGCTGAGCCCGGGAGTCGCCCGGCCCTGCCGGACGGGGAAACGCAAAGCGCAATGTGCAAGGGCGTGAGGGCGCGCTGGCCTACCTCAATGGGGCTTAATCGTTGCGTTCGCCGCTAGAAGGGGGCTGGAGCCGGCCGGCCAGGGCTCCGCCGAGGGCGCCGACGAGGCAGCCCACCGCGCGGTGGATGACAAAGACCCGCGGCTCGGCCACGATGCCCGGGTTGAGCACCATGCTGACTAAAATGCCCGTCACGCCGACGAGCAGGCCGTGGAGCGCGAAGGCCTGGCCGCCGAAGCGGGCGGCGACAAAGCCACCGGCGCCGGTGGCGAGCAGAAAGATCAGCAGAAATAACAGATGGGTGGGGTTGGCGACGTCGGGGGCGGAGAAAAAGGCGGTGAAGCCGACCCAGACCAGGATGAGCTGCACGAGCAGGCTGATCGCGAAGTCCACCAGCCAGCCGAAGAAGACCGCCGACCAGCGGACGTCCATAGGGGCTCCTTAGGCGCGCTGCGGTTGCCGGGCCGATGATACCACAGCTGCGGCCCCGGCTAGAACGCGACCCCCCAGGCGATCAGAAAGATCATCAGCGACACCTCGATCGCCCGCATACAGTCGGGGCGCACGTCGCACCAGAATTCGTCCTGTCCGAGCCACCACCAGATCCGGCGCAGGCTGGAGCGCAGGCGCACCTGCTCGTCCCAGCGGCGCAGCTGGCCGACGCAGGCCAGGCGGAACAGCCGGCGGGTGTGGATGACCAAGGTCGACGCCCAGACCCCGGCGATGAACAGTTGCAGCAGCAGCGCCATGGGTGTGCTCCTTCGGCAGTTGTGGGCGCGGCGGACACCCACGGCGCGCGACAACCGCCGCCCGCCGACTCGATGGTGAACCGGCGCTGTTAGTAGTATGCACCTACTTTGCCCAGCATGGCAAGCGCGTAGTGACCGTGCGCCAGCGTGATGCAATTGCACGTTGCGGATAGCTTTGCCGCTTGATGCTACCCTAGCGCCGGCTGGGGTTCTTCGCCCGCGGGCGCCGCGGGCGAGCCTCGGGGTCGGGGCTGAGGGCGTCCATGCGCCGGCGCAGGCCGACCGCCACGGCCAGGGCCAGGCCCGACATAGCCACGACGCAGAACAGGCCGAGGATGATCCCGGTGCGCTCAAGGATGGGGATGTCCTCGTAGATTGTGATCACCTGGCGGAAGGGGGCGTCGTCGGCGGCGGGGGTGATCAGGAAGTCGGCGGTGAGGGTGGCCGGGTCCAGCTCCTCGCTACGCAGCCGCGTGAGGTAGGGGCCGTCGATCAGGCGCGCCAGGGCCGGCGGGGCTGGGGGGGCGAGCTCCATCGTCGGGCCCGCGAAAGTCGTCTCCAAGCGCTCGGCCGCCATGCGGCCGGCGGCGAGGACATACAGGTCGACGGCCACGGGCCGGTCGCTCAGGGCGCCAAGGCGCATGGGGTAGAGCGCGCGCTCGGCCTGGTAGCTGATCCGAAGCGGGGCGAGCGAGCCGTTCGGCGCGGCATCGGCGAGCTTGACGGCGACGAAGCGCCAGCCTTCGGCGGCGTAGGCGGCGAGGATCGGGGCGGCGGCCGGCGGGAGCTGGTAGCCGTTCTGGTCGAGCCAGGCCAGGACCGCCCCGCTCTCGCCGGCGAGGCGGGCCACATCGTAGCCGCCGAGCGTTTCGCGCCCGAGAAGCGCCGAGCCCCCCCCGGCCGCCCCCGCTCCATCCCCGTCGCTGCGCCAGACGAGGCGCTGCTCCCGGCGCACCTCGGGGCGCGTAGCCTCCTGGAGGTAGGCGAACAGCGCGTCGCCCCCAGGCGGCTGGTCGACCTGCGGCTCGCCGGGGATGGGGAAGATAACGGCGGCCGCTGGGTTTGCCTCGCTCAGGTCGACGCTGGTGATCAGCTGCTGGCGCTCGCCGTCGACGATCAACAAGGCGCGCTCGTAGGTGATGCGGGCCTCGAAGGGGATGCCGCAGGCGTGCGCGAGGACGGGGGCGAGCGCGAGCAGCGCTGCTACGCAGAAGGCAGCAGGCAAGTGGTGTCGCATCATGAGGGGCCCGGCTAAGCTGGAGCGTCCGCGCGCCCACTATACCATACTGCCAGCCGCGGACCTTTTTCGCGGCGAGCCGCGACGGTCAGAGCACGCCTCGCGACCATCCGCACTAATGGCAGGATTATTGCTTCCCCATTGACTCCAGCAATATAGTAGTTTATAATCTTACCAGTAGTTCGCCGGCAAACAACTATGACAAATCTTGTCGAACAACTTGCTGCGCTGGGTCTGACGGAGTACGAGGCCAAAGTATATCTGGCCCTCCTGAGCGAGCACCCGGCCACCGGCTACCAGGTGAGCAAGGGTGCCGGCGTACCCCGCTCCATGGTCTACGAGGCCCTGGGCCGGCTGGAAAGCCGTGGCGCGGTGCTGAAGTCGGTCGAGGAAAAGGCCACCCTGTACCGCCCTGTCCCCCCCGCGATGCTGCTGGACCGCTATGAGCGCGAAGCCAGCGACCGGGCGGCGGCGCTGCGGGCCGAGCTGCTTCCCCTGTACAACCAGGAGGAAACGGGCCGGTTGTGGAACTTCAGCGGGCGCAAGGAGGCCCTGGCCCACGCGGCCGACCTGATCGGCGCGGCGACCGAGGAGCTGATGCTGGTGCTCACCGACGCCGACGTGCTGGCCCTGCGCGAGCCGGTCGAGCGGGCGTATGAGCGCGGCGTGGCCCTCGGCGTCATCCTCACCGGCGACGCGCCCTTTGAGCTCGGCCAGGTGGTGCGCCACCCCAAGCGCGAGACGGAGCTGCACCGCATGAAGGAGACGCTGATCGTCGTCGCCGACGAGCGCGAGTTCCTGATCGCCAGCGGCCACAATGTTTCCGCCGCCACCGTGACTACAAACGCCAACATGGTGCTGATCGCCCGCCAGTTCATCTGGATGGAGCTGTTCGCCCAGCGCATCTTCGCCCGCCTCGGCGACGATCTGCTGGAGCGCCTTTCCCCCGAGGACCGGCAGGTGCTGCATTGATCGTGGCCGGCCGAGGTTGCGCCGCGAAGGCGGGGCGCGTAACGGGTAGCGCGTACTTGCACGGGACGAGGGTGGGCCTGCCGGCGCAGGCGCTCGGCGCGTCCACGGTGAAGGGATAACGCGATGTCGACACTGCAGCGAACGCACGCCGAGGAGCGGGCGCCCTGGCGCCTCCGGCTGGACGACGCGACGCTTGAGCCGCTATTCGTGGCGCTGACCCTGGCCGGGATCGCGGCCGGGCTGATGCTGGGCGCCGTCGGCGCACCCGCGGGCGTCATCCTCGCCGTCAACGTCGCCACCTACTTCTTCGGCGGCCTCTACGCGGTGCGCGCGATCATCGAGGCCCTGCGCGAGCGCACGATCGAGGTCGACCTGCTGATGGTGCTCGCGGCCCTCGGCGCCGCCTACGTCGGCGCGTGGACGGAGGGCGCCATCCTGCTGTTCCTGTTCTCGCTCTCGAACGTGCTGCAGAACTACGCGATGGCGCGCACCGAGCGAGCCATCTCCTCACTGCTCGAACTGCGCCCCGACACTGTGGCCGTCCGCCGCGGCGACGCGCTGCTGAACCTGCCGGTCGAGGCGGTCGAGGTGGGCGATGTGATCAGCCTGCGCCCGGGCGACCGGGTGCCGCTCGACGGGACGATCCTGCGCGGCGCGGCCAGCTTCGACGAGTCGGCGCTCACCGGCGAAAGCATGCCAGTGCACAAGGCCGCCGGCGATACGGTGCTGGCCGGCACGCTCAACCAGAGCGGCGCGCTCGACGTCGCCGTCGCCAAACCGGCCGCCGAAAGCACCCTGGCCCGGATCATCGCGATGGTGAGCGAGGCCCAGGCCCGCAAGGCGCGCACGCAAAGCTTTCTGGACCGGGCGGAGCAACGCTACGCGATCGGCGTGATCGGCGCCGTGCTGCTGTTCATCACCGTGCTGCCGGCGCTCACCGGCGCCGATTGGGGCGACACCTTCTACCGCGGCATGGTCCTGCTCACGGTGGCCTCGCCCTGCGCGCTCGTGATCAGCGTGCCGGCGGCCCTGCTCAGCGCGATCGCCAACGCGGCCAGGCGGGGCGTGCTCTTTAAGGGCGGCGCGCACCTGGAGGAGCTGAGCAAGGTCAAAGTCGTCGCCTTCGACAAGACGGGCACCCTCACCTTCGGCCGCCCCGAGGTGGCCGACGTCCTGCCGCAGCCCGGGGTCGACGCGGCGGAGCTGCTTGCGGCCGTGGCCCGGGCCGAGCTGAGCAGCGAGCACCCGATCGCCCGCGCGATCGTCGCCCACGCCGCGGCGCAGGGGATCAGCCCGGCCGAGCCCGAGCAGTTCGAGGCGGTGACGGGCATGGGTGTGCGGGCCCGCTGGGACGGCGAGGAAACGCTGGTCGGCTCGCCGCGCCTGATGGAGCGCAGCGGCGCGCCCGCCCCCGCCGCGCTGCTGGCCGAGGCCGACCGGCTCGCCGACGAGGGCCGCGGCACAGTGCTGCTGGCCCGCCGCGGCGAGCGCTGGCTCGGCCTGCTAACAGTGATGGACCGCGAGCGCCCCGACGCGGTGGAGAAGATCGCGGCCCTGCGCGCCGCTGGTGTTACGCGCGTGGTGATGCTCACCGGCGACAACGCGCGGGTTGCCGAGGCGATGGGCCGCCGGCTCGGCATCGACGAGGTCCACGCCGGGCTGCTGCCCGAGGACAAGCTGCGGATCGTGGGCGAGCTCGGCCGGGCCTACGGCCCCACGGCGATGGTCGGCGACGGCGTGAATGACGCCCCCGCCCTGGCCGCGGCCAGCACCGGCATCGCGATGGGCGCGGCCGGCACGGACGCCGCGCTGGAAACGGCCGACATTGTGCTGATGTCGGACGACCTCGGCGCGATCGCCTACGCGGTTGGCTTGAGCAAGCGCACCCAACGGATCGTTTGGCAGAACATCGCCTTCGCCCTGGCCGTCGTGGTGGTGCTGGTGGTTTCCACCCTCACGATCGGCGTGCCGCTCCCGCTCGGCGTGGTCGGCCACGAGGGCAGCACGATCATCGTCGTGTTGAACGGCCTCCGGCTGCTGGCCCACCGGGGCTGAGGGCTGGCGCAAAGACGCAGCGATTTTGCAACTGGCTGCGCCCACAACGCCGTACCGCTCCGATCTGGGTAATCCCAGCGCCGGAGCGGTACGGCGTTGTCGTGGGGCCCCGCCCGACTCTCCGCGCACCCCGCGCTTCCTATGTGAAAGGCGGCCCCGCTGCGAGCGGGCCGGCAACGAATGTCTGCGATTTGCGCCCCGGCGTCTACGGCCGCCGCGACAGCCTGACCCGCAGCCCGTGGCGCGGGCGCAGGGTGATGGTGGGCTGGAGAGCGATCGGGTGGCCGGGGACGAGGTCGGCACGCCAGCGGCGGGCGAGGGTGGCCAGGAGCAATGTGCCCTCCATCCAGGCGAACTGCTCGCCGATGCACAGGCGCGCGCCGCCCCCGAAGGGGAAGTAGGCGAACTTCGGCCGCGCCGACCGCGCCTCCGGCGTCCAGCGGCCCGGGTCGAAGCGGTACGGGTCGGGGTAGTGGCGCGGGTCGTGGTGGGTCACCCACTGGCTCAGGAGCACGATTGTGTTGGCCGGGAAGGTGTGGCCGCGCAGGGTGAAGGGCGCGATCGCGCGCCGCCCGAGGATCCAGGCCGGCGGGTACAGCCGCATAGCCTCGGCCAGCACCATCTCGGCGTCGCGCAACTGCGGCAGATCCTCGACGGCGGCCGGCCGGTCGCCCAAAGCCTCGTTCACAGTGGCCGCCAGGCGGTCGGCCACGTCGGGGTGCTGAGCCAGGAGGTAGAAGCTCCAGGCCAGGGCGTTGGCCGTAGTCTCGTGGCCGGCTAGAAAGATCGTCAGCAGCTCGTCGCGCAGCTGTGTGTCGCTCATGCCGGTGCCGTCGCCCTCCTGGTCGGTGGCGAGCAGCAACATCGAGAGCAGGTCGCCGCGGTCGGCGTCGTCGGCGCGGCGCTCCGCGATCATGCCGTAGATCAGGGCGTCGAGCCGGTCGCGGGCCCGCTCGAAGCGGCGCACGCTCGGCAGCGGCAGCCGGTCGAGCAGCTCGGCGAAGGGCAGCGGGGCCAGTGTGAAGGAGGCGAGCACGTCCTCCATCGCGGCATAGACGGCGCCGGCCTCGGCCCTGGTGTCGCGGCCGAACATCGTCTGCCCGATCACGCGCAGGGTCAGGGCCATCAGCTCGTGGTGCAGGTCGAGCTCCTGGCCGTCGCGCCAGCCGGCGGCCTGCTCCTCGGCCAGCCGCACCATCGTGGCGCCGTAGGCGGCGATGCGCTGGCGGTGGAAGGCGGGCTGGGCCAGGCGGCGCTGGCGGCGGTGCAGCTCGCCCTCGCTGGTCAGCAGGCCCTCGCCGAGCAGCCGCTTGGCCCGCTCCAGGGCCCGGCCCTTGACGAAGCTGCGCGCGTTCGTCACCAGCACCTCGCGGATCAGCTCGGGGTCGTTCACCAGCACGGTCAGCTGGGGGCCGAGGGTCATCGGCACGACGTCGCCGTGGTCGGCCATACGGGCCAGGAAGCCGGTCGGATCGCGCCGGAAGGCGAGCAGGTTCGCCCCGGGGAAGCGCGGCCGGACGGTCGGGATGGTGGTCATGGTGGTCCTCAGATCTAGCCGGCGGGCGCCGCGCGCAGCGGGGAGCGGGGAGCGGCGCCACCCTACGCGGGCGGCGCGAGCTCGAACAGCCCGATCGGGCGCGGGGCCTCCTCCTCGCCCACGCTCCACTTGCTGACGGCGATCGCCCAGCCGTCGGCCTCGAGCGCCTCCAGCAGGCCGATGCTCGGGCCGCGAAACGGGTCGGACAGCAGCACCCGCCCGCCCGGCGCGAGGTTGCCCGCGAAGATCCGGCGCAGCTCGGGGTGCAGCGCCTCATTGTAGAGGATGTCGGACCCGATGATCCAGTCATACCGGCCCGCGTCGTCCCACGCCACCCAGTCGGCCTGCCGCCGCTCCAGCGAGGTCACGCCGTTGCGCTCGCCGTTGCGCGCGCAGACAGCCAGGGCCAGCTCGTGCCGGTCGGTCTGCACCACGTGCGCCCCGAGCGAGGCGGCCACGATCCCCGGCAGCCCGGTGCCCGCGCCGAGCTCGAGCACCCGCCGGCCGCGGAAGGCATCGGCCCGGTCGGCCACGTCGTGGGCCAGGGCGATCGCCGCCGGCCACAGGGCCACGCCGTAGGGCAGGCGGTTGCGCAGCTCGCGGAAAAAGTGCATCTCGTCGTCGTAGGTCAGCATCGCGTGGGTGTGCAGGATGCTCCACGTCCGCCCGGCCAGGCGCAGGCGGTACTCGTGAAGCGGGAACTCGCCGACCTCGGTCTGGATCGAGCGGGCCTTGTCGTCGGGGGCGTGCATTGTCATCTGGTGCAGCTCCGGGGTAGGCGGGGCGTCCGCGCGGCCAGCCGTGGGCGGCCGGTCGCGCGCTGCCGTTTGCGACAGCAAGGGTTGCGCCACGGGCCGGCGGGCGGCGGGTTGCCCGGGCAACGGGAGGGGGGTATAATAAGGCCACACGTACGCGAGCCCGCTCCACAGACTACGCCCCTGGGCCCTCGCCGGGCGCCGGACGCGGCCACGCGCCGCCCGCCGCCGCACGCCCCGCCGGCTCGCCGCTCGTGATCGGTCCGACGCATGCAGCTCGAGGAGGAGCGCGATGGGCACCAACGGGTGGAGCTACGCCAGCGGGGTGAGCGACAAGCCCCTGCTCGGCCTCACGATCGGCGACCTGTTCGACCAGACGGCCGACCGCTTCCCCGACAACGAGGCCCTCGTCGTGGGCCACCAGGGCCTGCGCTACTCCTACCGCCAGCTCCGCGCCGAGGTCGACCGCTGCGCCCGCGGCCTGCTCGCCCTCGGCGTCCAGAAGGGCGACCGGGTCGGGATCTGGTCGCCCAACCGCGCCGAGTGGACGATCACGCAGTTCGCCACCGCCAAGATCGGCGCCATCCTGGTCAACATCAACCCCGCCTACCGGCTCCACGAGGTCGAGTACGCGCTCAACCAGTCCGGCTGCAGCGTTCTCGTGACCGCCGCCCAGTTCAAAACGAGCGACTACACGGGCATGCTCTCCGAGCTGGCCCCCGAGCTGCGCGCCAGCGCGCCCGGCCGGCTCCGCGCCGCCCGGCTGCCCCACCTGCGGGCCGTGATCCGCCTCGGGGATGAGCCCAGCCCCGGCATGCTCACCTGGCCTGAACTGCTGGCCGGTGCCGATGGCGTGGGCGCCGACGAGCTCGCCGCGCGCCAGGCCGAGCAGCAGTTCGACGACCCGATCAACATCCAGTATACCTCCGGCACCACCGGCTACCCCAAGGGCGCCACCCTCAGCCACCACAACATCCTCAACAACGGCTACTTCGTCGCCGCGCTCATGCACTTCTCCGACCAGGACCGCCTGGTGATCCCCGTCCCGCTCTACCACTGCTTCGGCATGGTCATGGGCAACCTCGGCTGTGTCACCCACGGCGCCACCATGATCTACCCCAGCGAGGGCTTCGAGCCGAAGGCCGTGCTCCAGGCCGTCCAGGAGGAGCGCGCCACTGCCCTCTACGGCGTGCCGACGATGTTTATCGCCGAGCTTGACCACCCGGAGTTCGCCAGCTTCGACCTGACCACCCTGCGCACCGGCGTGATGGCCGGCTCGCCCTGCCCCGTCGAGGTGATGAAGCGCGTCCAGTCGGCGATGAACATGCGCGAGGTCGAGATCTGCTACGGCATGACCGAGACCAGCCCTGTCAGCACCCAGACGCGGATCGGCGCGCCGCTGGAGAAGCAGGTCAGCACGGTCGGACAGGTCCATCCCCACGTCGAGGTCAAGATCGTCGACCCGGCGAGCGGCGCCCTGCTCCCCGTCGGGCAGGCGGGCGAGCTGTGCACCCGCGGCTACAGCGTGATGCTCGGCTACTGGGAGAACGCCGAGGCCACCGCCAGGGCGATCGACGCCGCCGGCTGGATGCACACCGGCGACCTGGCCACGATGGACGAGGAGGGCTACGTCAACATTGTCGGCCGGATCAAGGATATGATCATCCGCGGCGGCGAGAATGTCTACCCGCGCGAGATCGAGGAGTTCCTGTACGGCCACCCCAAGATCAGCGACGTCCAGGTGATCGGCGTCCCCGACGCCAGGTACGGCGAGGAGATCATGGCCTGGGTCCGCCTCAAGCCCGGCGAAACGGCCGACCCGGAGGAGATCCGCGACTTCTGCCGCGGCAAGATCGCCCACTACAAGATCCCGCGCTACGTCAAGTTCGTCGACGGCTTCCCCATGACCGTCACCGGCAAGATCCAGAAGTTCCTCATGCGCCAGCAGGCCGTCGACGAGCTCCACCTCGAGTCCGCCGCAGCTATGAAGACGGCGTAGGGGCAACAAGGAGTCCTTTATGAGCGACGATCGCGTGGCGAGCGATGGCCGGGGCGCGACCGAGCGCTTCCGCGCCGCGCGCGACTTTCTGCTGGAGCGGCGCGCGGACTACGCCGGCGCCCTGGCGGGCTTTGCCTGGCCCGAGCTGGACGGCTTCAACTGGGCCCTGGACTGGTTCGACGTGATCGCCCGCGACAACGGCCGCCCCGCCCTTTGGATCGTCGAGGAGGACGGCAGCGAAACCCGCCGGTCCTTCGCCGAGCTGTCCGAGCGCTCCGGCCGCCTCGCCGGGTGGCTACGCGGCCTCGGCGTCCGCCGCGGCGACCGGATCATCCTCATGCTCGGCAATCAGGTCGAGTTGTGGGAAACCATCCTCGCCGCCATGAAGCTCGGCGCTGTGATCATCCCCGCCGCCACCCTGCTCGGCTCCGCCGACCTCCAGGACCGGGTCGAGCGCGGCAACGCCCGCCATGTCGTCGCCCGCGCCGCCGATGCCGCTAAGTTCGACGCCGTCCTCGGCGACTACACTCGCATCGCCGTCGGCGGCGCGCCACCCGGCTGGCACGCCTTCGCCGACTTCGAGTCCGCGCCCGCCGGCTTCGCCCCCGACGGCGAGACGCGCGCCGGCGACCCGCTGCTGCTGTACTTCACCTCCGGCACCACCGCCCGGCCCAAGCTGGTGCTGCACACCCACGCATCGTACCCGGTCGGCCACCTGTCGACCATGTTCTGGATCGGCCTCCAGCCCGGCGATGTCCACCTCAACATCTCCTCGCCCGGCTGGGCCAAGCACGCCTGGAGCAATGTCTTCGCCCCGTGGAACGCCGAGGCCACCGTCTTTATCTACAACTACGCCCGCTTCAACGGCCCGGCCCTGCTCGACCAGCTTGTCCGCTGCGGCGTGACCACGTTCTGCGCCCCGCCGACCGTCTGGCGCATGCTCATCCAGGAGGACCTGGGCGCCTGGAAGGTGCCCATGCGCGAGCTCGTCGGCGCGGGCGAGCCGCTCAACCCCGAGGTGATCGAGCAGGTGCGCGCGGCCTGGGGCCTGACCATCCGCGACGGCTTCGGCCAGACCGAGACGACGGCCCAGATCGGCAACCCGCCCGGCCAGCCGCTCAAGGCCGGCTCCATGGGTCGTCCCCTGCCCGGCTACAAGGTCGCCCTGGTCGACCCGCTCACCGGCGCCGTCGGCGACGAGGGCGAGATCTGCCTCGACCTGTCGGCCCGCCCGCTCGGCCTCATGGTCGGCTACCAGGACGACGAGAAGCGCACCGCCGTGGTCATGCGCGACGGCTTCTACCACACTGGCGACATCGCATCGCGCGACGCCGACGGCTTTATCACCTATGTCGGCCGCACCGACGACGTGTTCAAGGCTTCCGACTACCGGATCTCGCCCTTCGAGCTCGAAAGCGTCCTGATCGAGCACGAGGCGGTGGCCGAGGCCGCTGTCGTCCCTTCCCCCGATCCGATCCGCCTCGCCGTGCCAAAGGCCTATGTCGTGCTCGCCGCCGGCTGGGAGCCGAGCGCCGCCACCGCCGAGGCCATCCTGCGCTTTTGCCGCGAGCGGCTCGCCCCCTACAAGCGCATCCGCCGGATCGAGTTCGCCGAGCTCCCCAAGACGATCTCCGGCAAGATCCGCCGGGTCGAGCTGCGCACCCGCGAGGCCCAGATCCACGGCGGCGGCCAGCCCGGCGCCGAGTTCAGCGAAGACGATTTTCCCGAGCTCCGGCGGGGCTGACAGTGAGCCGCTTCGATCAGGCCCTTGGCACGATCGAAGCGGCGCCGCCGTGCGGCTGCGGCCACCTTAAGGCGATTGCGCCTCTGCGGCCGACGCTCACTCTTCTTCGAGCCGCTGGCGAACGTGCTGGGCGAGGATGTCGGGGGTGAAGGGCTTGGCGAGGAGCGGCCCTGGCGCGAGCATGGCCTGCTCGCCGGCCGTGCCCGCGTGGCCCGACATGAACTGGACCTTGATCCCCGGGCGCTGGCGAACGATCTGCTCAGCGGCCGCGACGCCGCCGAGCTTGGGCATCATCACGTCGGTGAGCAGCAGGTGGAAGGGCGTTGCCGGCTGGCCCGCGGAGATCGCGACCGCCTCCTGCCCGTTCGCCGCCTCGACCACGGTATAGCCGAGCCGGCGCAGGGTCCGCGCGGCCAGGGCCCGCACCGCCGGCTCGTCCTCCACCAGGAGCACCGTTTCCGTGCCCCCGCGGACGGGCCGCTCGACGGGCCCGCCCACGGCGGCCGGCGCATCCTCCGCGACGATCGGCAGGTGGATGACGACGGTCGTCCCCACGCCGACAGCGCTTTCCAGGGCGATCGTGCCCCCGTGCTGCTTGATGATGCCGTAGCACGAGGCGAGCCCTAGCCCGGTGCCCCGCCCCTGCTCTTTGGTGCTGAAGAACGGCTCGAAGGCCCGCGCCCGCACCTCGGGCGCCATGCCGCAGCCCGTGTCGCGCACCATCAGCGCCACGTACGCCCCCGGGGCTAGCCCGTCCGGCGCCGGCGCCGACACGCAGACCTGGCGGGTCGTGATCGTCAGCAGCCCGCCGCCCGGCATGGCGTCGCGGGCGTTCACGGCCAGGTTAACCAGCACCTGCTCGATCTGCCCAGGGTCGAGCCGGACGTGCCCGAGCCGCGGGTCCAGCTGCACCGACAGCTCGATCGACTCGCCGATCAGCCGCTTGAGCATCTTCGCCATGTCGGTGATCAGGGTGTTCACCTGGAGCACCTCGGCCTGGAGCGGCTGGCGGCGCGCAAAGGCCAGGAGCTGGCGGGTCAGCTGGGCGGCCCGGTCGACCGCGCCGCGGATCTCCAGCAGGTCGCCGCGGGTGTCCGCGCCGGGCGGGGCGGCCTCGAGCGCCATATCGGCGTAACCGGCGATCACGGTCAGCAGGTTGTTGAAGTCGTGGGCGATGCCCCCGGCCAGGTGGCCGATGCTCTCCATCTTCTGGGCCTGGAGGTACTGGGCCTCCAGCCGCAGCCGCTCGGTGATGTCGGTGGAGATGCCGCACAGGGCGTAGGGCGTGCCCGCCCGGTCCACCAGGGCGAACTTGACCGTCTGGTAGGTGCGCGGACCGCCGGGGTGGGGGATGACCTCGGTCTTCTCGGTGGGCAGCCCGTTGGAAAAGGTCGCCCCGTCTTGGGCCCGGAACTGGGCGGCAAGGTCGGCGGGGAACAGCTCGGCGTCCGTCCGCCCGATGATCGCCGCGGCGTCCTGCTGCAGAAAAGCCTCGAAGGCCTGGTTGATGAAGACGAAGCGGCCCGCCAGGTCTTTGACGTAGATCACGGCCGGGGCGTGGTCGAGGATGGCGCGCACCCGGGCCTCGCTCTCGGCCAGGGCCTCCTCGGCGCGGCTGCGCGCGCCCAACGTTTCCAGAAAGGTGTTGAACCAGCGCCCGAGCTCGGCCACCTCGTCGGCGCCGCGCACCTGGAGCGGGGCCTCCCAGCCCGGCCCGCCGGCCTGGAGCAGCTGGAGGCGCCCGATCAGCAGGCGCAGCGGGCTGACGATCATGCGCGAGGCGAGGGCCGCCGCCACCCCGATGATCAGGCAGGCGGCGGCTAGCGCGGCGAGCACGGTCAGCCCGATCGTCGAAGCCCGCGCGTCGAGGGTCGCCACAGGCACAAAGCTGAGCACCGTCCAGTCGCTCATGCTGGAGCGGGCGTAGGTGACGATCATTTCCTGGCCCTCGATCGCCGCGGTGAAGGCGCCGCGCGCGTCGCGCAGCTCGTCGCGGATGGCCCCGTTAAGGGTCGCGCCGAGCAGGGCCGTGTCGGGGTGGTAGATCATGCGGCCCTGGGCGTCGACGATCACGAGGTAGGCCCCGTCCCCGATGTTGACGCCGGCGAAGTGTTCGTGGAGCTGGGCCACGCTGGCGTTGACCAGCAGCACGCCGACGGGCTGGGAGGTGGCCGAGCCGCGGCCGGTGTTGAGCACCATGCGCGCTGCGGTGAGCACTTGCTGCTGGCGCGAGCTGGCGTTGATGTTCGGCTCGATCCCGGCCCAGACAATCCCGCCCCCGCGGGCCTCGGCCCTGGCCACCAGGCGGTCGCGCACGTCGGCGCGCAGGCGCGACACGTCGAGGGTGTCGCCGACGTGGTAGTGGTCGCCGCGGGTGGTGAAGATGTCGATCGAGACCAGGCCGCGCAGGTTGGTGTAGCCGTCGAGCAGGTAGCCGATGCGGGCCTGGGTGGCGAGGCTGGTGTAGGTGTCTGCCCGAGTGGGCCTGGCGAGAACCTCGGTGATCTCCTCCACGCTGCCGACGTTCGCGATCAGGCTGGCGATCTGCTGGAGGTTCAGGTCGAGGTAGTCGCGCTGGTCGTCGACGAGGGCCCGCGTCGAGCGGGCCGCCTCATCGCGGATGATCGCGCGCGACACATAGTAGGAGGACACGCCGACGATACACAGCGGCAGCACCGCCGTCAGCAGCAGAAAGCCGATGAACTTGTGGGTCAGTGTGAAGCGCATCCGCATCGGCTGCCGTCCTGGCCTCCCCATTAGGGCTGGGCGCTGCGAGTGATAAGCTTGACGGGCAACATCGTCTGGGCGGGGACGTCGTCGCCGGCGAGCAGGGCGGCGGCATAGCGCACGCCCAGGTAGCCCTGCTCGGCCGCCTGCTGGTCCACCGTCACCGCCAGCCGCCCCGCGACGACCGCGGCCCTGGCCTCGTCGAGGGCGTCGAAACCGGCGACGACGACTGCGTCTCGCCCTGTCTCGGCCAGATATTGGAGCGCTCCCAGCGCCATCATGTCGTTCGCGCAGAAGATCACGCCGAGCCGGGGGTGGGCGTTGAACAGCTTGCGGGTGACGGCGTAGGCCTCGTCGATCTTCCAGTGGGCGCTTTCGACGGCCACGACGTGGACGGCTGGATTTTCGGCGAAGGCCCGCTGGGCGCCCGTCGTGCGCTCGATCGCATTCTGGGCGCTCCTGATCCCTTCCAGGATGGCCGCCTCGGTCGGGCGGGCCAGGTGGCGGCTGATGGCGCGGGCGGCCTCGTAGGCGCCCGCCTCGTTGTCGACGCTGACAAAGGGCACCTTTGTCAGCCCGAGCTGCTGAACGAGCGTCGGGTCCAGCCGGTTGTCGATGTTGACCACGGCGATCCCGGCCGCCTGGGCCCGGGCGAGCACGGGCACCAGGCTGGTCGAGTCGCCCGGCGCGACCACGATCGCGTCAACGCGCTCGGCGATCAGGCTTTCGACGATCGCGATCTGCTGGTCGATCGAAGTTTCCTGGGCCGCCGTCTTCACAATCAGGTGCAGCCCCAGCTCGGCCTCGGCGCGGCGGGCGCCGCGCTCCATCTCGGCGAAGAAAGGGTTGGTGAGGGTCTTCATCACCAGGGCCACGGTGGGGACGGCGGGGCGAGCCATGCCCGGCGTGGCCGTCGCCGGGCGGGACTCGACGAGCGAGATGGAGGGCCGGGCCTGGCCAGCCGTGCAGGCGGCGAGGCCCAGCAGCAGGGCGAGCGTGAGGAGGCGGGCCCAACGGGAAGGGCGGACGGGAAGGCGGCGTGGCCGATCGTGCGCGAACATGGCCGGAACCTCGGGTGTGTGGGCCGATTTGGAGCGCACCTGGCACGGGCGGGGCAGGCACACCGTCGCTGTATGATCCATGGTAGCGGCGGGCAAAACGTATCTGTAACCAAACGGGCGTATTCGCGCCCGGCCCGCGCCGCTGCACCCTCGTAATGCCGCTTCTTTATACTCCTCCTTGTTCTGGCGTCGCGCGCCGCCGTGCGGCCGACGCGAATGCTCCCGCCGACCTTTAGCACATCCACGCCCGCAGGAGACGAGCCGATGGCACAGCCACAGCCCGCGATCACCCTGGACCCGACCGCCCACGCGAACGCCCCGGACGGCGACATCTTCAGCATCGAGGCCCACGGGATCGAGCCCATCCCGGCCGGCGCGCGCTACGGCGAGCCCCGCGCGCTCTTCTGGACGTGGCTTGGCGGCGCGTACAACTATGTCGCGATCGCCGCGGGGGCGCTGCCGGTGCTGTTCGGGCTGGCGCTGTGGCAGGCCCTGCTCGCCGTGGTCGTGGGAAACGTGCTCGGGGCGGTCGTCTTCGGGCTGTGCGCCATCCACGGGCCGCGCACGGGCACGGCGACGATCGTGAACACGCGGGCCGCCTTTGGGCTCAAGGGCAACACAGTGGCCGCGGCGATCAGCTTTCTGTCCGTGGCGAGCTGGGTGGCGGTCAACTCGGTGCTCGCGTCGCTGGCCCTGTTCCAGCTGCTCGACGTGGCCGGGGCGCCCGCCGGCCCGCTGGTCAAGGTCGTGCTGGTGGCCCTCGTCCTCGTCGCCCAGGGGCTGATCGCGATGTACGGCCACGCGGCGGTGATGGCGGTAGAGCGGATCTTCGCCGTCGCATCGGGGGTGCTGCTGACGGGGCTGCTGGTCTTTGTGCTGCCCGTGGTCGACTGGCTCGCGCCGGCGGCCGGGCCCCTCGCCGCGAGCACCACGCTGACGACCTGGCTGCTGGCCCTGGCGACGATGTTCGCCGGGCCGCTCGGCTGGGCCAACTACGCCGCCGACTATGCCCGCTACCTGCCGGAAACGGCCGACGTGCGCAAGGTGGCCCTGTGGAGCGGCCTGGGGATGCTGGTGGCGAACCTGCTCGGCTGCGGGATCGGCGCGCTGCTGGCCACCCTGGTCGATATGAGCGACCCGCTAGCCAACATCCCGGCGGTCGTGCCGATCTGGTACTTCGTGCTGTTCCTGGCCGCGGTGCTGTGGGGGGCGGTGGCGAACAACGTCCTGAACCTGTACACGGCGGGGCTGGGGCTGCTGGCGCTCCATGTGCCGGCGCCGCGCTGGGTGGCGGTGCTGCTGATCGAGGCCGGGGCGGGCGCGCTCACCTATATTGCGCTGTTCGGCTACAACTTCATGACGCTGTACGCCCAATGGCTGCTGCTGTCGCTCTGCTTTATCTCGCCGTGGGCGGCCATCCTGCTGGCCGACTACTGGCTGCGCGGCGGCCGGTACGAGCCGGCGGCGCTGCACACATGGGGCCAGGGCGCCTACTGGTACGGGGGCGGGGTGCGCTGGCGGGCCGTCGGCGTGTACCTGCTGGGGATCGCCGCCGCGCTGCTGTTCTCGAACTCCACGGTCTGGGCCAGCCCGCTGGCCGTGGCCGTGCTGGGCGGCGCGGACCTGAGCCTGTTCGTCGGGGCGCTGCTCACCGGCGGGCTGTATGTGCTCGTCGCCGGCCCGTCGATCCGCGCCGGGCAGGCCACAGGCAGGTCCGGGGCATAGCAAACGCCGGCATCGCGCGGCTGAACGCCGGCGCCGGCGGAGGGGACACTGGTGTGATACAACAGGAACGAATGGGCGCGCCCACGGAGCCTGCCGCTGAACTCCGCGCCCTTCAGGAGCGGGTGGCGGCGCTGGAGGCACAGTTGGCCGAGGCCAACGCGGAGGCCGCCGCGCTGCGCCAGCAGGCGTTTGAGCAGGAGGTGCTGCTCCGGGCCATCCCGGCCCTAATCTACTTCAAAGATCGCGACCACCGCTACCTGCGGGTCAACGACGCTTACGCCGCCAGCCTCGAGGTCGACCCTGAGCGGATCAAGGGCCGCAGTGACCACGAGATCTTCGCCCCCGAGGTGGCCGACAACTTCCACGCGACCGACGAGGCCGTGATGGCCTCGGGGCTGCCGCGGATCGACCAGGAGACGGAGCTGCGGCGCGCCGACGGCAGCGAGTGGTGGATCAGCGAGCACAACATTCCCTTCCGCGACGAGAGCGGCGCGGTGGTCGGGATGGTGGGGATCGCGATCGACATCACGGCGCGCAAGGCCGCCGAGGAGTCGCTGCGGGCGAGCGAGCGGCAGCTGCGCGAAACCGTGGAGCAGCAGGAGCGGCTGCTGGAAACGATCAAGGCCCTGGCGACGCCGCTTCTGCCGATCGAGGACGGCATCCTGGTGCTCCCGCTGGTGGGCCACATCGACTCGGTGCGCGGCGACCAGATCATGGAGGCGCTGCTCGCGGGGGTGCAGGCTCACGCCGCGGCCTGGGTGATCATCGACATCACCGGCGTACCCGTGATCGACACCTCGGTGGCCAACCACCTGCTCCAGGCCATCCGGGCCGTCCAGCTGCTCGGCGGGCGCTGTATGCTCGTCGGCGTGTCGCCCGAGATCGCGCAGACGATTGTGCAGTTGGGGATGGACCTGTCCGGGCTGATGACCCGCGGCAACCTCCAGGCCGGGATCGCTTACGCGCAGGCCGCCCGCCGCAGGATCGGGTATTCTTAGGCCGCGCTTGCCCGCCGGGCGGCATCAGCCTCCTGCTCGGCGGGTTACGCCACAGCATCCAGCGCTTTGACCGGCAGCAGGCCGGCGTGTCGGCATCGCAGCTTTTCGCCGGGTATGTGATCGTGTCGCTCGGCTTTTTCTACCTCACCGCGGGCGCGTCGGGGGCCGAGGCGATAATGGGGTGGGGAGGGTAGTGCTTGATCGAAGCGGTTCGGCGCGCCGGTGGGGGCGCAGGCCGAACCGCTATGTGGCCGTGGGGAGCGCTACCGGAAGCTAGCGGCGTAGTCGTGGATGAACTGGCCCAGCCGGGTGGCGTCGCGGCCGAGCAGCTCGCGGACGGTGGGGAAGGGCTGGGCGGCGTAGCCGTCGCGGACGATACCCATGAGGTAGGAGTAACCCTCGACCGCACCCTCGGGGGCGCCGGCGGCGCGCATACCGGCGCGCTGGTCGTCGTCAGAGATCGGGATGTAGCGCACCTCGCGGCCGAGCTCCGCGCTGAGGGCGGCGGCCACGTCGGCGTAGCTGAGGGACTCGTCGCCGGTGAGCGGGTAGATCTGGCCGGCGTGGGCGGCCGGGTCGGCCAGGACGCGGGCGGCTACGACGCCGATGTCGCGGGCGTCGATCCAGGCGATCTTGCCGTCGCCGGCGGCCAGGGCGATCGCGCCGGCCTTGATCGAGTCGGCGCTGCCCTCGCTCAGGTTCTGCATGAAGAAGGTGGGGCGGAGGATGGTGTAGGCGAGGCCCGAGTCGACCAGGGCCTGCTCGATCTGGCCGTGGCCGGAGGGCTGGCCCGTCTCCACGCCAAGGGCCGACAGGCGGACGACGTGCGTGACGCCCGCGGCATCGGCCGCGGCGATGGCCTGGCGGCCGAACTGCTCCTCGCGCGGGTGGAGGGGCGGGGTGAGCAGGAACAGCGTGCTCACGCCGGACAGGGCCGGGCCGAAGGTTTCGGGGCGCTCATAGTCCCACTCCGCCACCTCCACGCCGGCGGGCAGCGGCGCCGCCGTGTTCCGCACCGCCGCCACCACCGGCGCGCCCAGCGCCGCCAGCTCCCGCACCACCGCGCCGCCGACCGTCCCCGTCGCCCCTGTGACCAGAATCTTCCCGCTCATCCCGTTGGCTCCATTCCAGCGCTGTTGGACCCTTCTTCGCCCCCGGAGTCGCCCACCAGGCGCGCGCGCACGCCGGCCGCGAGGTCGGCGATGGTGGCCTCGGCCAGGGCCCGCTCGGCTGCCGCCTCGGCCCGGCCGTACAGCTCGCGCAGCACCGGCTGAATGTTCCGCCCGCAGGGGCAGCCCTGGTTCGGCGGGCGGTGGTGCAGGGCGAACAGCGCGCCGGGCTCGACGGCGCGGCGCACCTCGGCCACGCCGATCGCGGCCGGGTTGCGGGCGAGGCGGGCCCCGCCCTCGGCCCCGCTGGTCGACTCAACCAGGCCGGCGGCGCGCAGTAGCCCGAGCACCCGGCGCACGACCACCGGGTTGGTGTTGACGCTCCCGGCGATGGCCGCCGACGAGCAGGCCGGGCGCTCCTCCAGGGCGAGCATAGTCAGGATGTGGAGGGCGACGCTGAGGCGGCTACTGTCGGGCATGGTGGGCGACTCCGTGATATGTAACTATGATAGTTACAGTTGCGGAATTGTCAAGGGCCAATGCTGGCGGCGAGGCCCCAGGCAGGCGCGGCTCGCGCGAGGTCGGCGGGAAGCGGGTGGCGAGCGTGGGGGTGGAGAAACAGGGCCTCGGTAGGGGCGGCGGGGGCGACGGCGAGCAGGGCGCTGAGGCGGGGCAGGGCCTGGAGAAAGGCGCGGGCGCCGGCGAGGCCGCGAAAGGCGAAGAAGGCGTCGTCTCTGGCCTCGGCGCGGCGGCGGAGGGCCTGGATGGCGGCGCCGATCGCGGCTGCGTCGAAGGGCCCGTCGTCACTGACAAGGACGAGGAGGTTTGGGGCGCCGGCGACGAGCTGGTCGAGCTTGCCGCAAAGCACGGCGGCGAGGCGGCCGGCCGGGTCGCGCTCAGCGCCGCGGGGCGGGCGCAGGCGCGAAACCTCGACATACACATCGGTGTGGCCCTTGTGGCGCAGCAGGAAGTCGGGGCCGCGCCGGCCGGCGGCGGCGAGGGGCTCGTAGATCAGGGGGCTGCGCCGGTCAGCGAGAACCGCGGCGACGGCGAGCTCGCAGCGCAGGTCGCGCCGCTCCTCGTCGCCCGCGGCGCTGCGGGCCTTTTTACGGATCTTTGGCGCGTTGGCGGCGGTGAAGGCGCGCAGCGGCGCGCGGTCGAGCAGGCCGGCGTACCAGGCGGCCAGCGGGTGGGCCGGGCCGCCGAACGCGGCGGCGAGCAGATCGCGGATCTCGCCGGCGCTCACGCGGCCTCCTCCCGGCGCGCGGCTCCCCGCTGCCCGGTTGCGCACGGGGGGGCGCCGGGCGGCGCGTGTGGTAGCATGAGCGCGGCCGGCTGCGGCCGGCTGCGGTGCTCGATACTAGCAGGACTGAGTGTGAGGTTTCTATGACCACCCACGCACGCGGGACCTTTGCGATCCGGCTCACGCCTCAGACGCTGGCCCACTCCGACGCCGACGCCGGCCTCGGCCGGCTGGCGATCGACAAACAGTTTTCCGGCGACCTGGCGGGGGAAAGCCAGGGGGAGATGCTTAGCGCGCGCACAGCGGTTGATGGCTCGGCCGGGTATGTGGCGATCGAGCGGTTCGCGGGCGCCCTCCACGGCCGCCGGGGGAGCTTTGTGCTCCAGCATAGCGGCACGATGACCCGCGGCGTCCAGCAGCTCACGATCAGCGTGGTGCCGGACTCCGGCAGCGAGGAGCTGGCGGGGCTGGCCGGGACGATGACCCTGACGTTCGCGGATGGCGTTCACGCCTACGACCTCACCTACACGCTGCCGGGCGAGGCCTGACGGAGCGCCGGCGGGAGGGTGTGTGGAGCATCGCGAGATGGTAGCCCTGATCCGCGCGGGCGTGCCCGGGCCCGGCGGGGTGTGGGCCGACCTGGGGGCCGGGACGGGCAACTTCACCTGGGCGTTGGCCGAACTGCTTGGGCCGGGGGCGACGATCCACGCGCTCGATCGCGACGCGCGGGCCGTGGCGGCCCAAGGCGCCCGGCTGCGCGACGAGCCGCCGGGGGCAACAGTGCTGCCGCGGCAGGCCGACGTCCTGCGCCCGCTCGACCTGCCACCCCTCGACGGCATCCTCGCCGCCAACCTGCTCCACTTCATCCGCGACCAGGCCGGCCTGCTGCGGCGGCTGCGCGGGCACCTGGGGCCCGGCGGCCGGCTCCTGGTGGTCGAGTACGAGCAGGCGTTGCCGATCCCCTGGGTGCCGCACCCGCTGCCGTTCGCGCGCCTGGCGGCCCTGCTGCCGGAGGCAGGCTTCCAGGGGACCGTGCGGGTGGGGGTGCGGCGCTCGCCCTCCTCGGGTCGGGAGCTGTACGCGGCCGTTGCGGCCGGGTAGGGCGACGGGGCCGGGCCGCCGGGTCAGTTGTCCTCGCCGGGCGGCGCGGCGCCCCCCTGCTCAAGGATGACCATGCGCTGGCGGGCGGTGTAGGCGCCGAAGCGCATCGTCAGGACGCGGACGACGTGCTGGGGCCGGTCGCCGGCGAGCTGCTCCTCGAGGATGAGCACCGTTTCGGCGATCGGGGCGATCAGCGTGTAGGTTGTGTCGTGCGCAAACATCCTGTCGGCACCGGTCTCCAGCAGGAAAAGCGTGGTGACCCCCGCGTGGGCGAGGTGGATGGACAGGGCGGCGAGGTAGTCGCGGGCCCGGGGGCCGAGCTCCCAGATCAGGCCGCCGAGATCGTCGATCACGACGCGGCGGGTGTTGGGCCGGAGGGCGGCGAGAAGCCGGGCGGCGACGGCGTCCGGGTCGATCGCGACGGGCGGCATGTAGAGCACCGTGCAGGCGCCGCTTTCCATGGCGGCCGACAGATCCAGCCCGAAGACCGAGGCCTTGGCGGCGAGCTGGGCGGGGTTAGCGTGGAAGGTGAGCACGATCGTCCCGGCGTTGGGGCGGGCGTCGGCGAGGGCCCAGCGCAGCGCGAGGGTCGTCTTGCCGGCGCCGGGGGCTGCGGCGAGCAGGGCGGCGCTGCCGGAGGACAGGCCGCCGGCGAGGATCGCGTCGAGGGGGGGGAGGCCGAAGGGCAGCCGCTCGTCGCGGTGGGCGATCGGGAGCGGGGGGAGCTGGGCCTCCAGCCGCGGGTAGACGACCAGCCCATTGCCAGTGATGGCGTAGGTGTGCAGGCCGTGTAGGGACGGGTGACCGCGCTGCTTCACGAGGTCGAGCTGGCGGATGTGGCGCCAGCCGGCGACGTGGTAGTTGAGGTCGATCACCGTGTCGGCCATAGTTAGGGCCGCGCCGTGCTGGGGGTCGCGGGCGTCGCCCTCCATCGTCACCAGCACCGTGATGCGGAGCATCTGGGCGAGCTTGCCAAGGGAGTCGAGGAGGCGTCGCACGACGATCGGCTCCACGAACAGCTCCGGGATGCCTTGAAAGCCATCGATCATCACGATGCCCGCCCCAGTCTGGCGAATGGTCTGGATCACCAGGCTGGTGTCGAGCTGCCCGTCGGGGCCGATCAGGGAGCCGAGGGTGAACAGCTGGAGCTGGGTGCCGACCACCTGGCTGTCGAAAAAGCTCAGGGGGCGGAGGTGGGCGAGCAGCTTGCTGTGGTCCTCGGAGAAGGCCGTGAGGATGATCCCCGGCGTGCCGGCACGAACGGCGGCGAACAGAATCTGGGTGGCCAGGATGGTTTTGCCGGCGCCGGGGGGGCCGACGATGAACACAAGGGCGTTGCGGCCGAGCCCACCGCACAGGATCATGTCGAGGCCCGCGACTCCGGTGGATACACGCTCGAGTGCCAGGCTCATACCCGCCCTCACACTGCCAGGCTGCGTAGCAGCTGCTCGATCTGCACGAGGTCGAACGGTTTGGGGATAAACCCCGTCACCGAGCCGTTGCCGCTTTTGGCGCCATTGGTGAACGCCGCGCTCATCAGAAACACCGCTGTGTGGGCCAGCGATGAGTCGGTGCGCAGGGCATGCACTAGCCCGAACCCGTCGAGGCCCGGCATCATCACATCGCTCAAGATCAGCTGGGGATGGTGGGCCTGCGCGAGCTCAAGCGCGGCCTTCCCATTGTTGGCCGAGAGCACCCGATGGCCAATATCTTCGGCCACCTCGCAGAGCAGCTGGCAGATATACGGGTCGTCATCGACGATCAGGACTATCGCCATGGTAAAACAACTTTCAACACGCCGCAACTCTTGCCCATCGACACAATGTAGCGAATCTCTCCTCAGCACAGCCTGTGCCACCGCTCCACGATCTGACAGCGCCGGACGCGGCGATCACCAGCGCCGCGGATGCGCACCGCCGGGCCCTAGATGATCTCCAGGTCGTCGCGGTCGGGGAGCGGCGGGAAAGGGGCGCTGGGGAGCGACTGGTACCAGAAGGCGACGGAGGCGATGTCGTCCTGGAGCGGCAGGTAGCGGCCGCCGGCGCGCCAGCCGAGGGCCTGGATCGTCACGCGGAGATCCTGCTGAAAGCGGATCGGGTCGGGGATGTGCCAGCGGTACATGGCGAAGCGGGTCTGCGACTGGTACAGGCCGTCGGAGCGCAGCACCTGGGGCAGGCCGGCGTAGGGGGTGGTGAACTCGCGGTAGCCGCCCTGCTCCTTGCCGACATCGAAGTTGTAGGAGCCGCAGAAATAGTCCTCGGTGCCGGTGCCGCAGATCGTCGCGCCCGCCTCGTCGCCGTCGAGGAAAAATTTGATCTCGCCCTCGCCCCACCAGCCGGCATTGTTCACGCCCCAGGCCATCGCCGTGCCGACGTAGTGGCCCTGCCCGCGCACGCCGTCGAGGATCGTGTAGACCTCCTTGAAGGGCAGGGGGTTGACGCGGCGGAACTGCGCGTGGAACTGCGCCGCGTCGGCGGGCACCTCCGTGAGGGCGTAGGTGATCTGGTAGTACAGCACCATCGGCTCGTCGGCGATGTTGGTCAGCGTGATCCGGCAGCGGCGCCGGAACGGCATCTCCCAGTAGCAGTTAAAGGCGCTCCCGGGGTTGACGCAGACGGCGAGCGACGAGATCTGGGCGTACTTGCCCCAGCCGGCGGCGAAGAAGTCGCCGATCGGGCACTCGACCGAGGGGTGCTCCTGGTCGTCCCAGTAGATGCGCAGGATGCTGAAGCGCCAGGTGCCCGTCGGCGTCATCCAGATGTGCTGGATCGCCCCGGGGCCGGCGATGTCGGCCAGCACGCGGGCCTCGCCCGGCCCGACCCGGATCGACGGCGAGATCTTCCAGCCTGGGCCGAGGTCGCGCGCCGCCTGCGCGCCGGTGCCCTCCGTGGCCAGCCCGCCCCCGCCTTTGGCGCCGTCGACGTTTTCGGGGCTGATCGAGCGGGTCTGCGCCGACGAAAGGCGCGACAGGTTCCCCAGATGCATCCCCAGCCCGTTGAAGTGTGCCACCGCCTGACCCTTTCCCACTAGCCGGGCGCACTCCGCGCCCCGCACTTCGGCCGCCACCGGCCCCGCCGCTAGCATAGCATTTTCGGCCGCGCGTGGTCTTGACCGCGCGCAGCGCTGGCTGTAGAATAATAACTGACTAGTCGGTTATTATTGAAAGGAGCAAACGATGGAGATCAGTTGGACGCCGCCCCCAGCGCGGCCGGGGCCGGCCGGCTGGGGGGATCGTTTCATCGGGCCTGGCGCCACGGCGGCCGAAGTTTGGCTCCAGCTTGGCGCGGCCCTCGGCCTCGCGGCGCTGCTGCTCGGGTTCTCGCTCGGCGCGGCGGAGGCGCCATGGTCGGCGCTCCAGGTCGGGCTGCTGGCCTTGCTGGCGGTGGACATGACGGGCGGCGTGATCACCAACGCGACCTCCGCGGCGAAGCGCTGGTACCACCGCCCTGGCCAGGGCCCGGGCGCGCACCTGGCCTTTGTGCTCCCTCACGGCGCCCACCTCGCCCTGCTGGCGTGGGCCTTCCCGGAGATGGGCTGGTCGTTCGCCCTGGCGTGCTTTCTGTACCTGGTGGCGGCCGCGGGGCTGGTGCTGCTGGCGCCGCTGTACCTCCAGCGCCCGCTGGCCCTGGCCGTCTACGTCGGGGCCCTGCTGCTCAACCTCGTCCTCGCGCCGCCGGCGGCGCTCGCCTGGGTCGCGCCCGTCTTCTTCCTCAAGCTGCTGGTCGCCCACCTGCTGAAGGAGGCGCCCTTTCGCCCGGGCGCCGCGCCGGCGGCCCTTGAGCCGGCGCCGATCGCGGAGCGGTAGCCGTATGTCGCCACGACCCGACCGGCGCGCCGAGCGCGTCCCCCAGATCCTCCAGGCGGCGCGGGCCGTCTTCGCCCGCAGAGGCTTCGCCGAGGCCAGAATGGAGGATATTGCCGGCGCCGCTGGCTTGTCCAAAGCCGCGCTCTACCTGTACTTCCCCGGAAAGGACGATCTGATCGCGGCGCTGCTGGAGCAGTACGTCGCCGACGCCTTTGCCGACCTAGCCGCTCTGCGCGGGGGCGAGGGCGGCCTGCGAGCCAGGCTCGGGGCCTGGGCCGAGCGGCGGATCGTCGAGCTGGAGGCCGAGCCCGTCTACCTCGCCGTCGGCTACGAGTTCTTCGCGCTGGCCGCGCGCCAGGAGGGGGCGCGCCAGGGGCTCCGGCGCGCCTACGGCCGCTACCGGGAGGAGCTGGAGGCGCTGATCGCGGAGGCTGCGGCGCGGGGTGAGCGGACAGGCCCGGGCCCGCGCGACCAGGCCACCGCCCTTGTCGCCCTGTTCGAGGGGCTGACGCTGCTCTGGATGCTCGACCCGGGCGCCGTCGATCTGCGTGGGGCCGCCGAGCGCACCCTCGACGCCCTGCTCGGCGGCCCCGCGTAGCCGGGCGGCTCAGAACATATCCGGCAGCCAGGGCCGCGGGCCGGCGAAGATCTGGGCGGCCGCGACGAGGCTGGCGGCGTCGGCTTCGACCGGGCTGGCCAGCAGCAGCTCATGGGGGGTGAAGTAGCCGCTGTAGAGCGGCGCGAGGTCGCGGATGTGCAGGCGCAGGCGGCCCTGCCCACCGCGCTCGGCCTGGCCGGCGCCGTCGGCCACGCGCAGCACGAAGCGGCCGCTGTTCGCCGGCAGCAGGTCGTCCACGACCTCCAGGTGCAGCTCGGCTGTGATGTCCGGCGGGTAGCCGCGGGCGGCGAGCGCGCCGGGGAGGTCGAGGAAGCGGATCATCAGGTCGAGCGCGTTGAACACCTTCGGCTTCTGCTCGGGCATAAGAAAGAGCAGCGGATCGTGCGGGCCGGCGGGCAGCCGCACCGCGTCGAGCATCGAGCGGTGTTCGGCGAGCACGGTCAGCAGGCGGCGGCCAGCGGCCGGCGTGAGCGCGATGATGTCGCGCACCTGGAGCGTTTCGCCCCACGCGGCGTGCATAAAGGTGACATACCCCTCGGGGGCGCCGTCGCGCAGGGCGACAACCGTGTAGCTGGGCTTATCGGGGGGCGCGAGCATGCGCTGCCAGAAGAAGTCCGGGCGCTCGATGAACGCCGACGCGCTGGCCGCGCGCCGCGCGTACAGCCCTTTAAGGAGCTCCATCTGCGCGGCGTCGGCGGGCTCGGCGTCGAGGCCGTGGTCGCGCAGGCCGATCGCGCCGAGCGGCAGCTCGTAGATCAGGCGGTGGGCGGCCCGCTCGAAGCCGGCGCGGCGGTAGAAGGTTGTCGTCGCAGGGTACAGGCTGAGCAGCGGCAACCCGAGGGCGCGCTGCTCCTCCAGCAGCTCGCGCAGCATCCACAGGCCGACCCCGCTGCCCCGCCGGTCCGGCGCGACGCCCACGGCCGTGACCCCGCCCGTCGGCACCACCCGCCCGCCGAACCAGTGGCCGAAGGGGATCACGCCGAGCCCCGCCACCACCCGCTCGCCCTCGCGGACCACGCGCATCTGCCCGTGGCCGATCGCCTGCGTCCAGGGCCCCATGGTGCCGACCGGGAAGATCAGCGCTTGCTCCAACACCTTTTCCATCGCCGGCACGTCGTCGGGGCGCGGCGGGGCGTAGCTGCGGCTCGCGGTTGCGCTCATTGGATATGCTCCTGGTAGGTCCGGTCACGGCGCCGTGGCCGCCTAGCCGGCCGGCGGGCGGGCGCGCCCGGGGCGGCCATGGGCGCCATCATAGCACGGCGCGGCCCCTGTACGGCGCCCGGGGGCAACCCTTCGATCTCGCTCGCGCATGCAACTGCCCGCCGCAGCCGTGCGTATGTACAGGTACACCACGGTGCGAGGAGCCAGGGAGGAGCTGATGATCTGCGCGTATTGTGGGGACAAGCTTGCGGAGCGGGCCGCCTTTTGCTCGGCGTGTGGCGCGGCGGTCGCGCCTGCGGCCACGGGGCCGACAAGGCGGCTCGGCCAGACGTCGCCGCTCGGGGGGCGCTCCAGGCGCGCGTACCGGGGGCACGGCGGCCCCGGCATGCGCGAGGGGGCCTGCCCGAAATGCGGCTCGGCCGACATCGTTCCCAATCGGCCCATCCGGGACCTTGGGCACGGCAACAGCGTCCACGAGCTCACCACCCGGGTCGAGGAGCGCCCCGACGCCCTGATTTTTAAGGGCGAAACGGTGGAAAGCTATCTGCGGGCCTGGGTGTGCGGGGAGTGCGGCTACACCGAGCTGTACGCGACCGATCACCGCTACCTGTTCGACCTGTACACCCGCGCGCAAACGCCGTGACCGGCCCTGCGGCCGGCGCGAGCAGAGGAGGCCCGGTGCATTCCACCAACTACACCGACACCTTTATCCAGGTCGCGGACGATTGTCGTGCGGACGCGGGCGTGGTGCCCCCGGAGCGGCGGGAGCCGACGGTGGCTCGCATGCAGTACGACCTGATCCACGGCGACCCGTACCGCTACACCTCGGACGATATCATCTTCGCGGTCTACGCCGCGCGGAACAAGATCGACCCGGCGGAGCACGAGGCCCGCCGCGCGGCCTTCTTCGCCAAGGGGCAGGCCTGCCTACGGGCGTCCCCCCTGGGGAAGACCTACGGCTGGGGTATCCACTTCGACGGCGAGGGGCGAGTGGCGATCTATGCCCGCGACTCCGACGCCTACAACCGCCTGCGGGCCGACCCTGCGCTGCGGCAGCTCAAGGCCATGAGGAGCGGAACCTAGCCCCTGGTAGGTCGCCAGGTTCCGCCGATGCGATGCGCTGGCCGGCCGTCGAGGGGGCGCTTAAAGGGCCTGCTCCCGCCCCACCGCGATGGCGGGGCGCGGCAGGATGCCCTGCTCCTGGAACCACGCCACTGTGTCGGCGATCGACGCGTCGAGCGGGCGGGGGGCGTAGCCGAGCTCGCGCGCGGCGCGGGCGTGGCTGATCTGCGGGTTCCCGGTCACGGTCACCAGGGTGGGCAGGGTGAGCTGGGGCTGTTTGCCGGAAACCCACCCCCAGGCCTCGCCGGCCGCGGCGATCCCATAGGCCGCCCAGAGTGGAAGCGACCCCCGTGGCGGGGGCGTCCCCATCAGCGCGGCCACGCGCTGGGCGACGTCGAGCATGCTGGCCCACTCGCCGCCGAGGATGTAGTCGGCGCCGGCGGGCGCGACGGTGGCAGCCCGCAGCGCTCCCGCCGCCACATCGCGCACGTCGACGAAATCGAAGCCGCCGGGGAGGCTCATGGGCATCTGGCCCGTCGCCGCCCGAACGATCAGCTGGGTGGTCGAGCCGACCCGGTAGTCGTAGGGGCCGACGATCGCGGTGGGGCGCACGATCACCGCGTCGAGGCCCTGGGCGACCGCCTGGCGCACCTCGCGCTCGCCCAGGGCCTTCGCGTAGCCGTAGGGGAACGGCCGCGCCGCCGCGACCAGCGGGCGTTCCTCGTCCACCGGCCGGTCGCGGGGCGTGTCGACGAGGGCCGCGATCGAGCTCACGTACACCAGGCGCCGCACGCCGGCCTCGCGGCAGGCGCGGACGACATTCCGCGTCCCCTCGACATTGTTCGCCGCGAGCGATGCCCAGTCTCGCCCGCTCAGCGAGATCTGCGCGGCGGCGTGATACACCAAGTCGGCCCCGGCGAACGCGCGGCGCAGCGAGGCTGAGTCGCGCAGATCGCCCTCGGCCAGCTCTACGCCCAGCCCACGGAGCGCGCGGCGCTCCGCGCGGACCAGGGTGCGCACCGGCTGCCCCTGGGCCAGCAGCGCGCGCACCAGAGCCGCCCCAAGATGCCCCGCCGCGCCAGTAACGACCATCATCAGCAAATCTCCATCAGCGCAGCCGCGCGTTGGCGGCGCGGTCCGCGTATGATCGGCTATCGTACTGTCAGCCATATTTTACTGTGCGGGCCGTACCACAGAGCGCGCCTGGAGGACGGCTGCCAGGCTCGGCGACAGCACGAAGGCCGATCCGGACGTCAGATCGCGGGCGCGTGTGCCGCCGCGCGGCGCAGCACCTCCCGCACCAGGTCGGCCGTTTCGGCGGGCGAAACGTCGAGGCCGGCGTCGCCCACGACCCACTCAACCATCCAGTGGCCGGGGAGCTGGCAGGGGCGGAGCGGGTGGAACAGCCACACGCCGCTTTCGGCGGCGACCTCCAGCAGGGCCCGCTCCAGGGCGGCCCGCTCCCCCTTGAGGAACAGGTGGAACATGTTGGTCGGCGGCGGGCTCGGCAGCAGGGTGAGCTCGGGCGGGCCGACCAGCGCGGCGGCTACGGCCCGGGCGTGGGCGACATAGGCATCGATGCGGCCGAGGCGCTCGGCCATGCCCTTGCGCGCGGCGAGCACGTAGGGAAACAGGTGCACCAGGTTGCCGCCCTGGCGCCGCTGCCAAACCCGGGCCTCGGCGATCAGGTCGGCCGGGCCGGCTAGAGCTGCCCCGGCGATGCCGCCGAGGATCTTGTAGAACGACACATACACGCTGTCGAACAGCCCGGCGATATCGGCGTAGTCGCGGCCGTAGAAGGGCCGGCACTCCCACAGCCGGGCGCCGTCGAGGTGCAGAACGGCGCCACGCGCGCGGGCCCAGGCGCACTGGGCCTCCAGCTCGTCCCAGGTCGGCAGCTGGCCGCCGATCTCGCGCTGGGGCAGCTCCAGCAGGAGCGTGCCGACCGGCTCGCGCACCGCGTCGAGGTCGGCGCGGGTGAGCGGCAGGTGCCGGCTGCCCACGAGCACGCCGCGCAGGCCATGGAGGGCGCGGTAGGCCCCCTCCTCGTGGATCTCCAGATGGCTGGTGGGGTGGAAGGCGACGGCGCGGCGCCCCGTGCGGTCGGCCCAGATCCGCAGCGCGATCGGCTGAGCCATGGTGCCGCTCGGCAGGAACAGCGCCGCCTCCTTGCCGAGCAGGGCGGCGACCTCGGCCTCGAAGTCGGCGATCAGGGCGCCGGCGCCGTAGCGGTCGGGCTCGAGGTTGGGGTCGGCCCAGGCGGCCAGATCGGCGAGCACACGCTGCGGCGATGCCTGGTAGTGGTGAGTCAGAAAGCGGGTGCAGGCCTGGCGCACCGTTCTGGCGTCGAGGGGTTCCATACGCGGGCTCCTGTGTACTGGGTTCTGGCACGGCTGTGCCGCGCCCCGCGGGAGGTATGCTAGCATGGATCGGCCGCCGCAGGCCGGCGGTGGGCGGCCTCGCGCATCGCGTCGCGGAAGCGCGCGGGCTGTGCGCTTTCGTGCGATGGCGTAGGGCCGGGGGGCGTGATGGTGGCGAGGGGTCAGGCGTGGCCTGGCGGGCCGGAGCCTTGGGGGCCGCGGGCGCGGAGCTGGAGCAGCAGCTGCCGGGGCTGATCGGGCGCCTGGTGGAGCTCCAGGCTGGAGATGTGGCGCACGCAGGCGGCGCGCTCGCCATCGCGCCGGTAGATCCACAGGCCGCGCGGCGCCGCCACCACGAACGAGGGCAGGCCGAGGCTGCGCGCGTACCCGGCCGCCTGGGCCGCCGCCTGCCGGAGCTCCTGGTCGCCGCGGATCTGGCGCTTGCTCTCGACAAGGGTGAGCGGCCCGTCCTCACCGTCCGACACAAGCAGGTCGATCCGGCCCCGCTGCGGCCCGCCCTTGCCGGCGATCGCGCACGGCGCCTGGCGCTGGACGGCGAAGCCCCAGCACTGGAGCATGGGGAGCAGCACGGCGTCCTCGAAGCGCTCCTCGACCGGGCTCCAGAAGCAGTCGCCCGCCACGGCGCCGGCCAGGATGTCGTCGGCGAGCAGGCCGACCAGCCCCTCGGCAAGAAACCCGACCACCTGCCCCTGGCGCTCGCCGTGGTGAAACACCATCAGGGTCGGCGACGCGACGACGCCAACCTGCTCGGCGAGCAGCGGCGCCCGGTCGACCAGCACCGTCGCGACCAGCAGCTCCCCCGCACGCGCCGCCGCGGCGCGCTCAAGCGCGGGCGCCATAGCCTGGCGGCCGGGGCAGGCCCGTGCGCCGAAGCAGACAAGGGCCGGAAGCGCAGCGCGGAGCACCTGCCTGGCGAACGTCGTCTCGGTGGCGAAGATCATAAGCGCGCTCCCTGGATCGGGCCGGCCGCCCCCCGCGTCCGCGGGCTAGGCCATGCCGTGGCGGGCCCAGGAGGCCAGGCCGGCGCCGATCAGCTCCTTGCCCGAGGCGACGCTCACCTCGCCGCCCGGCCCATCGCCGTACACCGAGACGACCGCGAAGGCCGCCACCTTGCCCGTGGCGAAGATGGCGTCGCAGGCGGCCTGAACCTGGGCCATGTCCGGCCCGTTCGGCTCGCCGGTGCCGTGGTTCGGCACGAAGCGCACGTCGAGGATGTCGGAGTCGACGTGGAGGTAGAGCAGGTCGCAGCGGTCCGCGAGCTCGGCGACGGCGGCCGCGAGGTCGTCCCCCGGGAAGCCGGGGGCCACCGCCGCGACGCGGGCGTCGGTGGCGCGGATGAGCGTCGCCTCGTCGGGGTCGAGGTTGCGGACGTCCACGAGCACGATCCGGTCGGTCGGCAGAGGGGCCACCACCCGCGCCAGCTCGCGCCAGCGGGGGTAGGCCAGGCCGGCGCAGACAGCGACGGGCATCCCGCCGAGCATGCCGGAGCGAGTGGTGCGCGGGGTGTTGAAGTCGCCGTGGGCGTCGAGCCAGAGGAGGCCGATCCGCGCCGCGGGCCCGTGGGCGAGCTGGAGCCCGCCGAGCACGCCGACGCTGTGCGAGCAGTCCCCGCCGGCCACAAGTACAGGACGGCCGCGCTGCCGCGCCTCGGCGACGGCGACGGCGATGGCGCCGCACATGTGGCCGAGGTTGGTCGGCTCGTCCGCGCCGCGCCGCTCCTCGGGCATCGCCGGCTCGACGACCTCGGCGGGGCGCCCGGCGGCCGCGTACACCCCGGCGGCGGCGTAGCGGTCGAGGGCGCGCTCGTCGCCGCCGGCGAGGCGGCTGCCGCGGTAGCGAACGCCGATCACGGCGAGGGGGCTGCGTGGGTCGGACATCGGCTTTCCTCAACTCTGGCGGCTCCGGCGCCCCCAGTATACCGCGCCGCGCCCTGGCCCGCGCCGGCTACGCGCTCTTCACCCAGGGGGCCGGGTGTGGCGCGCGTAGGGTGCGCGTCGCGCCGGCCTGTGCTATCACGAGCGCAGCCCGTCCGGCGGGGGCAGGTGGGCCACAGGCGCGGGAATGGGCCTCGACGAGCTCGCGGAGCTGTTCGGCCTGCACCCATCGGGCGGCGAGCTTGTCGCTTCGGCGGCGCCCAAGGCCAGCCGCCCTCGGCAGTCGCGTTGCCGGCACCAATCGGCCCGGGGCCTCAGCCGTCGCCCCGGCCGCCCCCGGCCATGGTGTTCGCGGCGAAGAAGGGCGCCCAGGCGCCGCAGCCACGGATGAAGGGCTGCATGAGGGCGCGCTCAGCCTGGATGGTGTGGTCGAGGTCGTGGGCGGCCCACTCGTGGAGCAGCTGGCCCAGAGTCACGGGGCCGAGCTCGCTGTGGACGCCGCCGCGCTCCAGCTCGTCCGCCCCCACCCCGGCGAGCAGCTCCAGGTTCTCGGCGCGGAGCTGGGCGAAGCGCCGGGCGAGCTCGCCCGGCTCCGGCGCGCCGCTCCCCTGCGAACCCTCCCGCTCAGGGTCGAAGGCCTCGATGTCCTGGCGCTGGCGCAGGGCGACGACCCGCTGGGGGAAGATGCCCTCGGTGTCGACGATGTGTTGCAGGCACTCCAGGGCCGACCACTCCCCTGGGGCCGGGCGCTGGCGCAGCAGCTCCTCGGAAACGCCCTCCGCCAGCTGGAGCCAGCGTAGGGGCGTGGCGGCGAGGACCGCGCGGATCTGGGCCAGTGGTTCATTCATCGCTTCCCTCCATCGAGATCGACGCTCCGTGCCGCTCAAGGGTACCAGAGGTGGCCGCGAGCTTCAACCCCGTTATGGGTGGTGCGGGAGCGCGCAGTGGGGAACCTGGGGCCACCCTTTCACGCCTGGCGGATCTTCGCGTCGCTGTTGTAGCCGCGCTCGCCGAAGGGCTGGAGCTGCTCAAGCCAGATCTGTTCGAGCAGGGAAAGCTCGTCGCCGAGGTTGAAGTACGGCGCGTCCGTGACCTTGACCACCTCCAGCACCTCGAAGATAAAGGCGTCGGGGCCGTAGGCGTTCCAGTCCTGCTGCAGCGCCTTGTTCGGGTGGCCGCCGATCGTGAGCATGAACCGGTGCCGGTTCAGGGGCCCCTCCAGGTTCAGGCTGCTGCCCAGCAACACCTTGCCGTTGGCGGTGTTTTTAATCTGGAACACCCCGGCGGGCTTTTCGCGCTCCTGGTAGTCGCGCTTCTGAGCCTGTCTAGATTTCATCGGGTCCTCCACGGGCTTTTGGGGCTATGTCGGGAGCTGGCGCTGGTCGCGCAGGCGCTCGACCTGCGAGCGCAGAACCCGGCGGCTATGCTGGGGGTTCGCGACGGACGGATCAGGGATGGAGTCCAGGATCCCGCTGTCGATGGCCCGGGCGATCCGCATACGGGCGGCCTGGGTGTTCGCGCCAAAGGCCAGGGCGGCTGCGTTGCTGATGGTGATCAGGTCGTCGGCGGAAAGCCACCAGCGCACGCGCGAGAGCAGGATGCCGATCTCGGTGCGCCAGAAGGCGTCCGTGAGCGGGACGGGCGCGCCGAGGGGGTTGCCTAGCAGCGCCTCCATCAAAGCGGCGAGGGCCTGCTCGACCTCGCGCTCGGCCTCCTGCGAGACTCTGCTCCGCGCGATCTCGCCGTTCGCCACCCGCAGCACGAGCCGCAGCTGGCCGTGGAGCGGCGCCTCGCCCTCCCCCGGGCCTTCCCCGCCTGGAGCGGGCTCAACCCCGAGCGCAGCCCCGAGGGTGCTGTGCCGGCGGCGGACCATCTCCACTACCTCGTCGATCAGCGTTTCTGGAAACAGGGCCATCCCGCTCGCTCCGCCATGTTCGTCCACAAGGACATAATATCGTAACTAACGTTACTTGTCAAACAGATCGCCTCGGGAATCAGCCAGCGTTGCCCGGCTCGGCGAGGCCGCAAAGCTGCCCGAGCGCGCACACGGTGCGCCAGTTCCGGACGGTCACGGGGGAGCCGGCCAGGCGGTCGAAGAGCGCCGGCGACAACCGCGACCGGGCGACGCCGGACTGGTAGTGGACCCACAGCGCGTCGTCGACCTGAGCGATCTGCTCCCCGCTGGTCGCCCTGGCGCGGAGTGCGTCCGCCGCGCTGGGGTTCAGCGGGGCCTTGGCCAGGGCTAGCATGACCAGGTTGGGCGTATCGGCCGACGGGCCGGGGAACAGGTTGCCGCGGAGGTAGGCCGGCCCGTTCGGCAGCATGGCCACCTTTCAGGACCCCACGGGGGTGATCTTTCGCTTCTGGAAGGCCGGGGAGCACGTCGGCTCGCAGGTGACGGCCGCAGCCGGCGCGCCGGCCTGGTTCGAGCTGTACGCCGCGGACGCAGGGCAGGCCCGCGACTTTTACGCCGCGCTGCTCGGCGCCAGCGTGGAGCGGATGCCGGGCGGCCTTGAGTACTATGTGCTCCAGCGCGGCGGCCAGGAGCTCGCCGGTATTATGCAGATCGACAGCGCCTGGGGCGACCTCCGCCCCCAGTGGATGACCTATTTTGGCGTGGCGAACGCCGACGACGCGCTCGCCGCGATCACCGGGAACGGCGGCAGGGCGATGAGTGGGGTCGACGACACGCCGTTCGGGCGCATGGCCGCCGCGATGGACCCGAGCGGCGCGTTCTTCAAGATCGTCGAGGCGCCGGCGGGCTGACATCACCCTTCCCCGGCACCGCGCGAGAATGCTTCGCCGGCGCCCGGACGCGCGAGCCCTGTGGCCCAGGTCGGGGCGGCTAGCTGTGGATCGGCTGGCCGCCTTGCCTTGAACGCCCGCTAGGGCGCCGCGCGGCGAGGGAGCACCCGTCACCAAAAGGGGATCGGGGAGCGTTCGTACTGGTGGGCGCCCTTCCCGCTCTCGCGTCGCACTAAGCGGCGCCCGGCTGCGCTGCTGCCATCCGGTATCGTGGAGGAGTGACTGCCATGGCGAGCCCGATCGCGACGTACGACGCCGCCTTCCGCGAGCAGCTCAAGGCCCTGCGGGACCCTGTCTCGACCCTCGGTGCCGCACTGGACGAGGCGCCGCCGCCCCTCGGCCAGGCCATCCCCCCGATGACGGTGGGCGAGCTCAGCCGGAGGGTCGACCAGATGGCCGCCAGCGGCGCCGGGGTCTCGGCCCGCGACCTGGAGCGCTACCTTGGCCGCAACGACCTGTTGCGCGTCAATTACCTGGAGCGCGGGCTGCTGGCGGCCCGGGCCGTATGCCGCATCCGCGTCGCGGCGCCCTTTGGGGGCGGCGGCGACTGGGGCACAGGCTTTCTCGTCGGCCCGCGCCTGCTGATGACCAACCACCATGTGATCAGCGCGGCCGAGGAGGCCGCTCGGGCCATCGCCGAGTTCGGCTACGAGGCGGATGCGAACGGCCGGCTGCGCCAGGGGCGGCGCTTCCGCTTCGCCCCGCAGGACGGCTTTCTCGCCGACGCCGCGCTCGACGTGGCCCTGGTAGCCCTCGACCCCACCTCCGAGGACGGGGCGGCGGCGCTCGCCGACTATGGCTTTCTGCGCCTCATCCCCACGCTGGGCAAGATCGACGAGCAGGAGTTCGTGACCTTGATCCAGCACCCGGGCGGGGACGAGAAGTACATCGCTATTCGCGAGAACCGGCTGATCAAGAAGGGCGACGCGGAAAGCGCCGAGCGCGACAACTTCCTCTGGTACGCCAGCGACACCGCCCCCGGCTCCTCGGGCGCCCCGGCCTTCAACGATAGCTGGCAAGTGGTCGCCGTGCACCACTCCGGCGTGCCCGAGGCGCGCGATCGGGATGGGCGGGTCGAATATCAGCTGGTGAGCGGGGAGTGGGTGGACCGGGAGCTGGCCATGCGCCTCCCGGACGACCAAGTGCGCTGGATCGCCAACGAGGGCGTGCGGGTCAGCAAGATCGTCGCCCGGCTCGGCGAGCTCCACGCGGACCAGGGCGCGGGCGGCTCGTCGCTGGTGGCCGACCTGCTCGACGACGCCTCAGGGGCCCGCCCCTTCCCCGGCACCATCCCGCGCGAAAGCATCGTCTCGCCGGCGTTGATGCTCCCCCCCACCGCCCGCGCCGAGCCTGCGCGCGAGCCGGTCGTCCCCGCCCAGCCGGCCGCGCCCGAGCGGCCGGCGGCCCCGGGGGCGGAGGAGCGTCGGCGCAGGGCGAGGCTGACGAACACCGTCGCCTTTTTCAGCGGGCGCGAGGGGTACGACCCGCAGTTTCTCGGCCACCCCCTGCCGCTGCCCCGGCTCACGGCGGAGGCCCTGCACTTCGGCGCCGTGGCCCCCGTGGCCGACGACCCGGCGGGAGAGCTGCGCTATACGCACTTTTCCGTGGTGATGAACGCCGCGCGGCGCATGGCCTTCTTCACGGCGGTCAACATCGACGGCGCGCGCTGGTTCAACCTCCCCCGCGGCGAGGACCGCTGGTTCTACGACTCCCGCGTGGCCCGCGAGCACCAGCTCGGCGACGAGTTCTACGGCAACGAGCCGGTGGGCCGGAAGGGCTGGTTCGACCGCGGCCACCTCGTGCGCCGGCTCGACCCGGTCTGGGGGCCGATGCCGACCGCGACCCTGGCGAACGACGACACATTCCACTGGACGAACTGCTCGCCCCAGTACTGGGGCTTCAACCAGGGCGAGGAGCTGTGGCAGGGCCTGGAAGATTTCATTCTGTTCAACACGGACGCCGAGGATGTCCGGGCCACGGTCTTCACCGGCCCGCTCTTCCAGGACGACGACGAGGAGCACCGCGGCGTGCGCATCCCGCAGTTTTTCTGGAAGGTGGTTGTCGTGAACGACGGCGCGGGCGCCCTGTCGTCGAGCGCCTACGTGGTCAGCCAGCAGCGCTACGCGCAGAACATCCCCTTCGAGCGCCTGCCCGTCGGCGAGTTCAACAACTTCCAGGTGCCGGTTGCCCGGGTCGAGGCGCGCACCGGGCTGCTGTTCGCCGACGCGATCCGCGACGTGGATGTGCTCGACCCCGCCCAGGGCGACCGGCCCCTGCGGGCCCTCGGCGACATCGCCCACCCGCGGCGCTAGCCCCGCCTGACTCGATTGTCACCCCGTTTTTAATGCTGGCTACTTGTGAGCCCGCCCGCGCGTCCCGTATACTGCGCTGGAGTTCTATCGTCGCGCAGCGGAGGCACCGTGACAGGCATCGCTCACTCCAGCTCTTGGTTCACCGGCAAGGTGCGGAATGTCCGGTATCTCCGGGCGGTTGTTCGTTCGATCCGCAACTGGCCCCCGTTCATCCTCGACTATCTCGGCCTGCGCCGCGGCGGGCGGACCTACTATCTGCGCGATGGCAGCGTGATTAAGACCCACGACGCGACCGAAGCCTCCAACATCGCCGTGATCTTTCTCAAGCAGGATTACGGGGTGGTCGATCACCACACCACCGTGATCGATATTGGCGCCAACATCGGGATTTTCGCCGTGTACGCCGCAAAGACGGCCGCGGGGACGACGGTCTACGCCTTTGAGCCAGGGGAAAGCAGCTACAGGACGCTGGTGGAGAATGTGCGCCTCAACGGCCTGGAGGGCCGCGTCCGCGCCTTCCCGCTCGCCGTCGCCGCGACGACGGGGAAGCGAACGCTGTTCCTTTCGGAGCATGACTCCTACCACTCGCTGTACGCCCACCCGGCCAAGAGTCGGCCGATCGAGATCAACTGCATTTCGCTGCAGGAGATCTTTGACCAGCACCAGATCGCCGTGTGCGACCTGCTGAAGCTTGATTGCGAGGGCGCCGAGTTCGAGATCCTGTACCAGACGCCGCCGGAGTATCTGCGCAGGGTGAAGCACATTCGCATGGAGTACCACAACCACGCGTCGCACGAGCAGAACACGACGATCGACGCGCTGCTGCCGTACCTCCAGGGGCAGGGGTTTGCCGTCACCCGGGTCGACAAAGAGACTGAGTGGTCGGGCATTGTGTGGCTGGCGCGGGCGTAGGCTCCAAGCCGGGCGCGCGAGCATGGCGGAGGGGCGCCGCGGCTTTGTCGCGGCGCCCCTCCGGCGTTGATCTGGCCTCGCGGCTACCCGCCGTGCCGGCCGGGCCGCGTGCGCTCCAGCAGGGCGAACACGGCCGTCAGGAGGCTGGCGTTCACAAGCAGGAACGGCCCGAGCGCTTCCAGCCCGACCCGGTTGGCGAGCAGGCCGAAGCCGCTCACCAGGGCCGCGCCGCCCAGCATCGTGGCGGCCACCTGGAAGCCGACCGTGTTCGCCGCGTGGGCCGGGCCCATGCGCTCCGGGGTGAGCGACATAAAGGACGGGAACATCGGCGCGAGCGACAGGCCGAGCAAAGCGACGCCGGTGAAGGAAAGCCACGCCGCCAGGTCGAGCCAGAGCAGGGCCACGCCGAGCAGAGCCCCGCCCATGCAGAGCTGGAGCAGCCGGCGCACGGTGATCCGCTCGACGAGCGCGCCCGACAGCACGCGCCCCACAGTCAGGCTGCCCCAGAAGGCGCTCACCCAGATGCCGGCCACGGCAGGGCGCATCCCCCGCTCCTCCGTCAGCAGCGTGTACAGCCATTGGCCCGCCGTGATCTCCACCCCGGCGTACAGGAAAAAGAGCAGGATGCCGAGCCACGCCGCGGGCAGCCGGAGGGTTGCCAGCATGGAGGCGCTGGCGATCGGGGCGGTCGCCGGCCGGTCGCGGTGGGCCTCCCACTGGCGGCGCGTGAGCGCAAAGCAGCCGGCCAGCAGCAGTTGCGCCACGCCGACGATCAGGTAGCCGAGCTGCCAGGGCTGGCCGGCGCTGATCACTCGGCTCATCAGCAGCGGGCCCGTCGCCGCCCCCAGGCCGAACGAGGCGTGGAGCCAGTTCATCGTGCGCGGGCTGAACTGCTCGGCGGCATAGGTGTTCAGGCCCGCGTCGATCGCGCCCGCGCCGAGGCCCGCCAGCAGCCCGAGCCCGACCATCAGCGCCCACAAGGGCGCCACGGCGTAGCCGAGCAGGCTGAGCGCCGTCGCCAGGCAGCTCCCGACGAGCAGCCAGCCCACGCCGACCCGGGCCAGCGCCCGCCCGCTGCTGAAGCTCGATACCAGATAGCCGATCGTCGTCGTCGTGACGAGGGCGCCCAGCGCGTCGAGCGGCAGGCCGAAGGTCGTGCGGATCGACGGCCAGGCCACCCCCGTCAGGCCGTCGGGGAGGCCCAAGCTGATAAAGGCGGCGTACGCGAGCCCGACCAGGAGGCCGGGGTGCCGGTGGGCCGATGTTGATGCTGTCGTCACGGGTATCCTTAGTGTTCGCTTTGCAATGGCACTTCGCTAACCGTGCAGAGGATACCATACGACGACATCCCCCTTGTCCTGGCGGACCGTCCTCGCCCCGGCCTCCACAACGCTGCGCGGCCGCCGTGCGCTCCACTGGCCCGGCGAATGCAACAGATCCAGGCGTCCGTGCCCTCGCGGCGCGACCCCGACCCGCCGGGCCGCGTCGTGACCCATTCGAGCGGGGATAGTTCGGCGCCGCCCGCGCGGCGCACCAGGACACACGCGATGGCCCGCCCCTCCGAACCCGACACGCCCCCCGGCGCCAGCACGGCGGCCGGGCCGGAGCGGTTCCTCAACCGCGAGCTGAGCTGGATGGCCTTCAACGCGCGCGTGCTCGCCGAGGCCCAGAACGCGCAGCACCCCCTGCTGGAGCGCGTCAAGTTCCTCGCTATCTTCAGCAGCAACCTCGACGAGTTCTTCATGGTCCGGGTGTCGGGGCTGCGCGAGCTGCTCGCCGAGGCCCCGCAGCGCCAGTCGCCCGACGGCCGCACGCCTGGCGAGCAGCTGGCCGCCATCCGGGCCCTCGCGCTCGAGCAGTTTGCCGCCCAGCGCCGCTGCTGGCACGAGGAGCTGCGGCCCGCGCTGCGGGAGGCCGGCATCCACGTGCTCGACTACGCCGAGCTGGATCCGGCCCAGCGCGCCGCCGGCGCCCAGTTCTTCGCCGACGAGGTGTTCCCCGTGCTCACCCCGCTCGCCGTCGACCCGAGCCGCCCGTTCCCGCACATCTCGAACCTCAGCCTGAACCTTGCGGTGATCGTGCGCGACGACGAGCACGGCGAGCGGTTCGCCCGGGTCAAGGTGCCCGCCACCCTGCCCCGCCTCGTGCCGATCCCCGCGGCGTCGGACGCGGCGGGGCCGGGCGAGGCGGCGCCGGCGGCCTTTGTCTGGCTCGACCAGCTGATCGGCGCCCACCTGGGCCAGCTGTTCCCGGGCCAGGCGATCGTCGCCCACCACGCCTTCCGCGTCACCCGCGACGCCGACGTGGAGATCGCCGAGGACGACGCCGACAATCTGCTCCAGATGATCGCCGAGAGCGTCCGCGAGCGCCGCTTCGGCGCCGTCGTGCGGCTGTCGGTCGTCCCTGAGATGCCCGAGCGGCTGCGCGATCTGCTCCAGGCCAACCTCCAGAGCGACGCCGACGCCGTGTATGTGCTGCCCGCCCCCCTCGGCATGGCCGGCGCGATGGGGCTCACCAAACTCGACCGCCCGGACCTAAAGGACCCGCCGTTTACCCCGCGGCTGCCCGCGCCGCTGCGCAGGCTGCGCACGGGCGGCGAGCTGTTCGACGCCATCAGGGCCCAGGATATTCTGCTCCACCACCCCTACGACTCGTTCCAACCCGTGGTCGACCTGATCGCTGCCGCGGCGACGGACCCGCACGTGCTGGCGATCAAGCAGACCTTGTACCGCGTCGGCAACGACTCGCCGATCGTCGCCGCGCTGATGCGGGCCCGCGAGCAGGACAAGCAGGTGACGGTGCTGCTGGAGCTCAAGGCCCGCTTCGACGAGGAGAACAACATGGGCTGGGCCCGCGCCCTGGAGGACGCGGGCGTTCACGTGGTCTATGGCCTGATCGGCCTGAAAACCCACGCCAAGCTGGCGCTGGTGGTGCGGCGCGACCCGGACGGCCTCCGGCGCTATGTCCACCTCGGCACGGGCAACTACAATGTGTCGACGGCCCGCCTCTACACCGACATGGGGCTGCTGACCTGCCGGCCCGAGATCGGGGCCGACGTGTCCGATCTGTTCAATGTGCTCACGGGCTACGCGGTGCAGGACCACTACCGCGAGCTGCTCGTCGCCCCCGGCCAGCTGCGCCGCCAGCTCCGCGCCCTGATCGAGCGCGAGGTGACCCACGCGCAGGCCGGGCGTGGCGGCCGGATCGCAATCAAGTGCAACGCGCTGGTCGACACCGCGATGATCGACGAGCTGTACCGCGCGGCCCAGGCCGGCGTGCGCGTCGACCTGATCATACGGAGCGCGTGCATGCTGCGCCCGGAGGTGCCGGGGCTGAGCGAGGGAATCGCGGTGCGGAGCGTTGTCGGGCGCTTCCTGGAGCACACCCGGATCTACTGGTTCGAGAACGGCGGTGAGCCCACCGTCTACCTTGGCAGCGCCGACCTGATGCCGCGCAACCTCGACCGCCGGGTCGAAACGCTGTTCCCGCTCCACGACCGGCGCCTCGTGGACGCGGTGCGGTCGGTCGTCGATCTGCAACTGGCGGACACGGCCCGGGCCTGGCTGCTCCAGCCGGACGGCGTGTATGTGCGGCCGGCCGCCGACGGCGAGCCGTGCGACAGCCAGGCCGCGTTGCTGGCCGAGGGCGACGGCGCCTAGGCCCCCGGCCGGCAACCCCACGTGGGAGTGGGGCGTCAGGCGCCACGGTCTAGAGGCGGGCGGGGCAAGGGACGGGGCCAGCCTCTCGGCCGTCGCGCCGCTCAGGCGCGGAGCGGGCACACCTCGATCGGGCCGAGGCGGGCTTGAGGCATGGTGGCGGCGACCTGGATGGCTTCGTTCAAGTCCCTGGCCTGCAGGGTCACGACCGCGCGGAGCCGGGCGGCCGAGACCACGGTGGCCCCTTCCATCACCGCCACCGCGCCCGCGCGGCGGAACACGACGACGGGCCCCGCTCGCGCATCCAGCGCCTCGACCGCGAGCAGATAGCCGCTCTGGCGCAGGGCCTCATCGCTGTCGCCGCACGCCTCGGCGAGTGCGCGCAGCTCGCTTGGCGGCATGGCCTCAGTCTGCCGATCATCCTCGTATACCAGCAACAGGTAGCGCATCGCGTCCTCCCGGGTTGTGCCGGCGGCGGTCATACCGGATAGTCGCCCGCCGGGGCGCCGGATCGACAACGCGGGGCTGCGCCGGGGAGCGCGGGGTGGATCAGGGGGCGAGGGCGGCAAGCCGGCGGGCGAGAAAGCGCCGCTCTGGCTCCTGCCTGGCCGTGCGCAGGGCTGCTTCGTAGGCCGCGCGGGCCTCGGCGAGGCGACCGAGGCGGCGGCACAATTCGGCGCGGGTGGCGTGAGCCAGGTGGTAATCGGCAAGGTCGCCGCGCGCGAGGATGGCGTCGACCAGGGCGAGCCCGGCGGCCGGGCCGTCGCGCATGGCGACCGCCACGGCCCGGTTCAGCTCGACCACAGGGGACGGGCTGACGCGGACGAGCAGCGTGTACAGCGCGACGATCTCGGCCCAGTCGGTGGCGGCGGCGCTGGGTGCGTGGGCGTGGACGGCGGCGATGGCCGCCTGGAGCGTGTAGGGGCCGGGCGGCCCCGCTTTGAGGGCCCGCTCGACCAGCTCGGCGCCTTCCGCGATCTGGCCGCGATCCCACAGGCCGCGGTCCTGGTCCTCCAGGAGCACGAGGTCGCCCTCGGGGGTGGTGCGGGCGGCGCGACGCGACTCGTGGAGCAGCATCAGCGCGAGCAGCCCCGCCACCTCGGGCTCGGGGAGCAGGCCGAGCAGCAGGCGGCCGAGGCGGATCGCCTCCGCGGACAGATCGGATCTGGTCAGGGCCTCGCCGGCGGCCGGGGCGTAGCCTTCGTTGAAGACGAGGTAGATCACCTGGAGCACCGCCGCCAGCCGCTCGGGCAGCTCGGCGGGGTCCGGCACCTGGTAAGGGATGCGGGCGTCGCGGATTCTGGCCTTGGCGCGCACAATGCGCTGGGCCAGCGTCGACGGCGCGACCAGAAAGGCGCGGGCGATCTCCTCGGTGGTCAGGCCGCAGACCTCGCGCAGGGTGAGGGCGACGCGGGCCTCGGGGGGGAGGGCCGGATGGCAACAGGTGAAGATCAGGCGCAGCTGGTCATCGCCGAGGCCCTCACCGTGGCCGCTGGTCTGGTCTGGCGCGTCGTCGGCGAGCTCCCGGGCGAGAACCTGGAGCGCGGCGTCGAAGCGGGCCCGGCGGCGCAGGGCGTCGATCGCGCGGAAGCGCCCGGCGGAGATCAGCCAGGTGCGCGGGTTGTTGGGCACGCCGTCGCGCGGCCACTGCTCGAGGGCGGCGCGAAAGGCCTCGTGCAGCGCCTCCTCGGCCCGGTCGAAATCGCCCAGCAGCCGGATCAAGGTCGCGAGGATGCGGCGCGACTCTTCCTGGTAGACGCGGGCGATCTGCTCGCTCAGCGCGTCGCCGGACGGCTCCTGCATAGCGGCCCCCTGTGTCGAACGGGTGTGCGCGCGTATTCTACCACACGCGCCATCCCCCGACATCGCGGGCCGCCGGGTCGCACACGGGGGAGTGCTAGGCGATCGACCCGGCGAGGACGCGCACGACGATCAGGGTGATGTCGTCGTTCTGCTCGGCCGCGGCGGTGTGGGCGCGCAGAGCTGCGAGGATGGCGTCGAGCACGGCGTGGGCGCCCCGCTCGGCGGGCGCGGCGGCGGCGGCGGCCAGGACGCCGTCGAAGCCGAACAAGGACCGATCCGGGCTCATGGCCTCGATCACGCCGTCGCTCATCAGCAGCAGGGTGTCGCCGGGGGCGAGGTGGCCGACCGCCTCGGTGTAGCTGACGGAGGCGGCGGTGCCGATCGGGAAGCCAGACGTTTCAAGCCAGGCCGTCTGGCCGGCGGAGCGCCGGATCAGCGGCGGCACGCCGCCGGCCCCGATCGCGCGCAAAGCCCAGCCCCGCTGGTCCTGCGTGAGCAGCGTGTAGACCAGGCCGACGTTCATGCGGCTGGGCGTTGTGTAGGGCCGCACGGCCTCGTTGAGGGCCGCGGCCACAGCCGCGGGCGAGTTGCGGGTGGCCGCCACACTATTGAGCGCCACCACCACCCCGCTGAGCAGCAGGGCCGCGGCGAGGCCCTTGCCGGAGATGTCGCCTACGGCCAGGCCGAGCTGGCGCCTGATGCTTGCGGCAGGGTCGCCGCCCCTGGCCGTGTAGCCGACGAAGTCGCCCCCGATCTCGGCGGCGGGCAGCACGACCGCGGCGACCTCCAGGTCGGGCATCATCGGCGGGGCGGCGGGCAGCAGGCTGAGCTGCACCCTGCGGGCCAGGGCCAGCTCGCTCGCGACATCCCCCGCGACCTGGTGGCCGCGGTCGGCGGTGACGAAGCGCCGCGCGAGCATGTGCCGGGCGTACTCCGGCTCGATGCCCTCGCGCAGCGCGTGGAGCAGGAGCATCTCGATCAGCTCGGGCATCCACCAGGCGCAGGTCAGCAGCTCCTCGCGGCGGGCGAAGCCGAGAAAGGTGCGCAGCCCGGCCGAGGCCGCCGCCCGGTCGCCGAGGAGCAGGGAGGCCGCGGCGGCGTAGAGGCGGGTGGTGGCGTAGAAGTAGCTCGAGCCGGTGGCCTCGTAGACGGCAGCGATCTCATCCAGGTGGGCGAGGGCGGCCGCGGGGTTGCCCGAGGCGAGCTCGACAAGGGCCAGCAGCAGGCGGGCGTCGGCAGTGCCGAGAGTGGTGTGCTCGTAGCGGGCGAGGGCAACGCGGGCCTCGCAGCTCCAGCGGGCCTCGGCCAGGCGGCCCTGGCGCATCTGGATAAAGGCGGGGCCCTCGGGGTCCTCCCCCCAGCTGCCGGCCAGCTGGTAGGCGGCGAGGGCGGCGTCGAGCTGGCCCTCGTCGCGCAGTACGTGGCCCTGGGCGGCCACGGCCCAGCGCCACAGCTCGCGGTGGCCCCACTCCTCGGCCAGGCGCCGGGCCGCGCCGAGGGTTTCGGTGGCGGTGGCGAGGCGGCCCTGGCGCCAGTAGGCTAGCCCGAGCTCGTAGAAGCACCAGGGGAGGGTGTGGTCCAGGTCCGGGTCCTCCTGGGCGAGGGCCACGGCCCGCTCGGCCGCGTCGACGGAGCGCCGGGTGGCGCCGACATAGTGGTAGGCCGCCGCGAGATTGCGCAGCATCTGGACGAGCCCGATCCGGCGCAGCCACGAGTCCGGCTCGCAGTCGAGCTCGGCCAGCCCTGCCTCGCCCGCGGCGACGGCGGCGGTGCTTTGCTCCAGGCCGATCAGGCAGAGCATGTGCCCGAAGTGGAGCTCGGAGCGGAGGTAGTGGCCCATCGGCCGGCCGAGGGCGGCGGCGCAGGCATCGGCCACGGTCTCGAACTCGGCCGCGTGGTAGTGGGCCACCGCCCACTCGGCCAGGGCCCACAGCTCGCCCTCGACGTCGCCGGCAGCGCGCAGCTGGCCGAGGGCCCGGTCGATCAAGGCCCGCGACTCGTCGAAGCGGCTGTGCAGCCGGCACAGGCGACGGCCCTGGAGCAGGCCGAGCCAGGGCTGGTCGGCGATGGCGCCCGCGCCGGCCGCGTCGAGCCGGGCCAGCAGCTCGGGCGGGTAGCGCCGGCCGCACACCGCTTCCCTGGCGGCGAGGGCAAGTTCAGTCACTTGGTCTGCACACATAGGTTCCGTGATTGTACCACGGTCCCTGTGGCCCGCGCCCGCCGCCCCGCGCCTGTCACCCGGCGACCGTCAGCTCGACCTCGACGTTGCCGCGCGTCGCCTTGGAGTAGGGGCACAGGCCGTGGGCGGCCTCCACAAGCTGCTGCGCCTTCTCCCGGTCCATGCCCGGGATGTCGACCGCGATCTTCGCCGCGAGCGAGAACCCCCCGCTCGGGTCCTGCCCCTGCGCGACCTCCACCGTGACGGTCGAGCCCGACACATCATCCCCGGACCGCCGGGCGGCGGCGAACAGGGCGCTCTGGAAGCAGCCGCCCCAGGCCGCGGCGAAGAGCTGCTCGGGGTTGGTCCCCTCGCTGGCCCCGTTGAGCTTCGGGCGGCGCAGCTGGACGTCCAGCACCCCATCGTCGCTGACCGCGCGCCCCTCGCGCCCGCCCGTCACCGTCACCGTCGTGGCGTACACCGGCTTGTTCGTGCTCATATGGCCCTTTCCTCCCACTGGTTCCTGGCGGCCGGGCTGCATGAACTGTGCCGCAGCCCCGGCGCCCCGAGCCCTCGCCTCTCCTCGGGCGATGCTCGGACCAGCGCCGCCGCCCCGCGCATGGAAGGCGGGCGCTCGGGTCAGGCGCCCGGCGGGGCGGGGCGGCGCTCCAGGGGGGTGAAGGGCAGGTCGTACCCGAAGGCGGCGGGCCCGACGCAGGCGAGCGCCTGCGGGGTGGTGAGCTGCGCGGGGGCGGGGATGCCGATCACCGTCACTCGCAGGCCGTAGCGGACGACCTCGGTGGTGATCGGGGAGCCGCGCTCGCTGTCCACGAGCGCGATCAGGTCGGGGACGCTCGCCCGCACCTCCCCGCCCACGCGGCAGACCAGAAACTCGTTCTGGAGGTCGATCGTGCTCGCCTCGCCCTGCCAGGGGCCGGCGCCAGCGAGGGTGAGCCGGCCGACGTTGTAGCCCCGCTCGAAGCGCCGGTCCACGTCGACCACCTTGCCCCCGAACAGCACCTGCCCGTCCGCGGCCGCGCAGACCGCGGCGACCGGATCGTCCCCGGACGCCTGGGCGGCCAGCACGGCGGCGCCGATCCGGTGGGCGAAGCGCAGGGTGCCGGGGATGGCCACCTCGCGCAGGCGCTGCACCGGGATCGGCGCGTCCGCCACCATCGCGCGGCCGCCGAGCTGGACGCAGATCGCCCGCGCGATCCGCTCCTGCTCCCGCGGCGTGCCCGCGCGCTCGATGACGATCTTGCGGTCGCGGCTGTCGGTCATTACCACCGGCGAGGGGGCGACGCCGTCGAAGTAGAACGAGATCATGGAGCTTTCGGGGAAGGCCCGGCCCATCCCATCCGCGTCCACGGTGGGCAGCCCGAGCTGGGCGCCCGCGATCAGAGGGACGAAGGAGTTGCTGCCGCCCACCTCGATCGGGATCGTCGCCGCGGCCTCGACGCCCAGGTGCGCGCAGACCATCCGGACGGCGTTCGCCTCCTCGCGGCCGTTCCCGAGCTTTTCCATGCCCACAGTCGGCGCGCCCATCCCGCCGATCGGCACCACCAGGGCGTCGTCGGGCAGCTCGTCCAGACCCACGACCTGTAGCGCGCGCCCGGCGGCCAGCTCCAGCTTCGCGCGGACCATCCCGCGGTACGGGTTGCCGCCGCCGCCGGTGCCCAGGATCCCAGCGCCGATCGCGATCCGCTCCACGTCTTCGCGGGTCAGGCTCCACGGCATGGCGCGCTCCTCTCGTCGCTCACAGGAGGGCCAGGTCGCCGGCGGCCCGCACCCGAACGCGCGTCGCGCTGTTCGTCGGCAGGTAGGCCAGGGGCACTTCCTGGATGTCGATGATCTGCACGGTCGCCGGGTCGGCGCCGGCGCCGACGGCCGCGGCGATGGCGAGCTCCTTGGCCTGGGCCAGGGCCTCCTCGCGGGACAGATCGCCGAGCGAGAAGACCCGCTCGACCTCGCCGCTGCACTGGGCGATCGCGGCGCCAATGGCGTTGGCGACGTCGTAGTTGGCGGGTCGCAGCACGGCGGAGGCGCCGGCCAAGTCCTCGGGGATCACCACGCTGCCGCCCCCGACGAGCACGATCGGCATGGGGGCGGCGCTCGTCTTCACACGGTCGATCGCCTCCTCGCACAGTGCCCGCACCCGGGCCGTGATCGCCTCGACCAGCGCGGGGTCGAGGCCGGCGACGCGCGACGGGTCGCCGAAGCGGGCCCGGCCGGCGGCCACCGCCACATCGGAAAGGGTGAGCACGTCGCCGCCGAAGATGCGGGCCTGCTCCGTGAGCCGGAAGCCGACGCTCTCGGGGCCGATTCGCAATGGGTCGCCCGCCAAGACCCGGGTGCCCCCGCCGAGCGCAATCGAGAGCAGGTCGGGGGTGCGAAAGTTGGTGCGCACCCCGCCCACCTCGACGGCGACGGCGGCGTCGCGGGGGAAACCGTTGACCAGGATGCCCACGTCGGTGGAGGTGCCGCCGACGTCGACGACGACCGCGTCCGCGAGGCCGGAAAGAAACGCGGCGCCGCGCAGCGAGTTGGCCGGCCCGCTCGCGACCGTGAGGATCGGGTAGCGGATGGCGTAGTCGAGCGCCATGAGCGTGCCGTCGTTCTGGCTGAAGAACAGCCGGGCCTCGATCCCGTGCTCCGCGAGGGCCTGGCGAAAGCCGCCGGCGGCCGCCCGCGCGGCCCGGACCAGGGCGGCGTTGAGGACGGCGGCGTTCTCCCGCTCCAGCAGGCCGACGCTGCCGATCTCGTGCGAGAAGGTGATCGGCAGGCCGTCGCCGAGCGCCGCGCGCACGATCGCCCCGGCCCGCAGCTCCTGCGAGGCGTCCACCGTTGCGAAGGCGCCGCAGATGGCGACCGAGTCGACCTGGCCGGCGAACTCCTCCGCCGCCACGCGTACGGCCGCTTCGTCGAGCGGGCGGGTTTCCTGGCCGTCGTACTCGAAGCCGCCCTCCACCACCACGAAGCGCCCGCCGACCGCGGCAAGCAGATCTACCGGCCACTCGGCGAAGGGCGGGATCGCCAGGGTCGCGGGCGCGCCGACGCGGATCAGCCCGACGCGGTCGAGGTTGCGGCGCTCGACCAGCGCGTTGGTGCAGTGGGTCGTGCCGAGCATCGCGTAGCGGATCTGCCCGAGGTCGAGGGCGGGGTAGGCCGCCACGAGCCCCCGCAGCGCCTCGCGAATGCCCGCCGTCACGTCGGGGCTGGTCGGCGCCTTGAAGCGGGCGAGCAGGCGGGCCGCCGGGTCGAGCACGACGGCGTCGGTGTGGGTGCCCCCGACGTCGACCCCGAGCCGGAGCTGCCGCGCGGGGGCGCTCATCGGAGGTTGAGTTTGTAATTCAGCATAGCCGCCACTATAGCAGCCAGCGGCGGGGAGCGCAACGCGCGAGCGCGCTCCGGACGCCCTCGCCTGGCGCGTCGAGAATCTGGGCGCGCCCTCGCCTTATCGCGTGGCGCCCGCCTCTTGCGGCTCGTGCGGGAGGCGCTGGAGCGCGCGCAGCTCGGGGCTGCTGGCCAGCAGGTCGTCGCGACGGCCCTGCGCGGCGACCCGGCCGTCTTGCATGACAACGATCCAGTCGGCGTGCTGCAGGGCGACCGGGCGATGTGAGACCGCGATGACTGTGGCCTCGCCGCGGGTCTGCGCCAGACGCTCCCACAGCAGCCGCTCGGTCTCGACGTCGAGCGCGCTCGATAGGTCGTCGAACACCAGCAACTCGGGGCGGCGCACGAACATCCTGGCGGCGGCGGCGCGCTGAATCTGCCCGCCACTCAGGCGCACCCCGCGCGGCCCGACCAGCGTCTCCAGGCCGTGCTCCAGCCTCGGCACGTCCCCGTCGAGCACGGCCTGGCGAAGCGCGACCTGGAGCGCGCCATCAGCCGCCTCGCCAGCGTTCAGCCCCATCAGCAGGTTGTCGCGCAGCGTTTCGCTGAACAGGCGCGGCACCTGGGGTGTGTAGGCCACGTGCGGCGGCGCCATGAACGCCGCCAGGTCGTCAAGCCGCCGGCCGTTCCAGCGCACCTCGCCGGCCTCGGGGGGGAGCAGGCCGAGCATGACCCGCAGGAGCGTGCTCTTGCCGCTGCCGATCCGCCCGGTGATCACCACGAACTGCCCGCGCTCGACCCGCAGGTCCACCGCCGCGACGCCATGGCTGGTGCCCGGGTAGCGGTAGGTCAGGCCGGCGGCGGACAGGGCGCGCAGCGGCTCCCGCTCGCGCTCGGGCGGTGCGGCGACGACTGGCAGCGGGCCGCGCATGCGCACGTCGCGGTCGTGGCGCGCCAGCAGGGTCGGCGGCGCGCCCTGGAGCAGCTCGACGGCGCGCCGCAGGGAAACGCCGACCTGCTGGTAGCGCGTCACATAGCCGCCGACCATGCCCATCACAAACGTCATCCAGCCGAGGTACGAGGCGAACAGCGCGAAATCGCCCACCGTGAACTGGCCCGACTGGAGCGAGCGGGCGGCCAGGAGCAGCAGCACCCCCGTGGCGATGTTTGTCGCGCCGAACGAAAAGGCGTTGATCAGATTGGTCAGGAGCTGGTCGCGCAGCGCCGCCGCCCTCCTGGCCTCGTTCACGCGCCGCAGGTGCGCCACCACGTGCCGCTCCGCGCCGGCGACCTTGACCGCCTGCACGGCGCCGAACAGCTCGCCGAGCAGGCCCGTCACCCGCCCGATCGACTCCTGGTTGGCCTTGCGGTAGCGCCGGATGCGGTTGTTGAGCAGGTTGACAAAGGCCAGGATGAGCGCCAGGGGGAGAAAGCCGAACAGCGTGATCCGCAGGTCGATCCGCGCCAGGGTGGCGAAGGCGATCCCGAAGGCCAGCACCTGCCCGATCGGGTCGGCCGTCCAGGTCATGAACACGCTGATATGCTCCATGTCGTCGCGCAGCCGGCTGACCGCCTCGCCGGGCGACGAGCCCGGGGGCAGCGCGTTCGCGCCGGGCCGGGCGAGGATGCGGCGGAGCAGGTTGTGCCGCATGAGCGTGTCGGATATCAGCAGGGCCGCCTTTTCGCCGAAGGGGTAGGCGAACGCGGACAGCGAGCGGGCCACGGCCACGCCGATCAGCACCCCGGCGAGCGCCAAGATCGTCGAGCGGGCGTCGCCCGCGAGCGGGGCGCGGTTCGACAGCTGGTCGAAGATCCGCTGGATCAAAAGCCCCGGCACCAGCGGCCACAGGTAGAAGCTGATGATGCCCAGCGCACTGACCGCGTAGATGCCCGGCCGAAACGCGATCAGGCGCGCGACGTACCACCAGGACGACCGCATCCCGGCGGGCTGCGATGGCGTTTGCATACCGGCTCGCCACTCCTTTCCTGATCGCCCGCCTAGGCCAGGGCGTCCTCCATGCCGACGCGAAGGAGCTGCGCGAAGCGCGAGCGCTGGTCGCGCACGAGGTCGGCGCGGGGGCCGCGCTCGCGCACGCGCCCGGCCTCAAGGATCATGATCTGGTCGACCCGCTCCAGCGTGCGTAGGCGGTGGGCGATGATGATCGCGGTGCGCCCGCGCAGCAGCCGGGTGAGGGCCTGTTCGAGCTGGCGCTCCGTGGCCGGGTCGAGCCGCGACGAGGCCTCGTCCAGGATGATCAACCCTGGGTCGCGCAGAAAGGCGCGGGCGAAGGCCAGGAGCTGGGCCTGCCCGGCCGACAGCCCGGTGCCGCCGGAGGCGAGCATCGTGTCGAGGCCGTCGGGGAGCGCCCGTAGCCAGTCGCCCATCCCGAGCGCGTCGAGAGCGGCCATGAGCCGGGCGTCGTCGATGGCGGTGTCGAAAAAGGTCAGGTTGTCGCGCACCGTCGCGCTGAACAGCTGGATGTCCTGGGTGACGACGGCGACCCGCGCCCGCAACTCGGCGTTCGAAACCTGGCGCAGGTCGACCCCGCCCAGCCGCACGGCGCCGGCGCTCGGGTCGTACAGGCGCAGCAGAAGCCGGGCCAGGGTCGTCTTGCCGCTGCCGGTGCGCCCGAGCAGCCCGAGCACGTGGCCCGCCGGCACCAGCGCCGACACCTCGCGCAGCACCAGCTCGTCGTCGGGGTAGCCGAAGCCGACCGCGTCGAGTTCGACGGAGAGGGGCCCGGCGGGGAGCGGCGCGCTCGGCTCGGCGTCGCCGATCTGCGGCTCGGCGGCGAGCAGCTGCTGCACCCGCCCGATGCTGGCCATCGCCTGCTGCAGGTCGTCGAGCTGGCGCATCAGCTCTTCCACCGGCTGGTTGAGCAGATTCGTGTACGCGAAGATCACATACACGCTGCCGATCGTCAGCCCGCCGTCGAGCGCGAGCACGGCGCCGACCGCCAGCGAGACGATCGCCCCGATGCTGATCGCGGTGTTCAGCGAGCGCCAGCTGGCCACGGACAGCACCGCCCGGGTGAGGGCGGCGCGGAACAGCGTTCGCGAGCGCTCGATATGGCGGCGCAGCACGTAGGCGACAGCGCCGTTGGCGCGGATGTCTTCGGTGCCCGACAGGCGCTCCTCAAGCAGGCCGAACAGCTCGGCGCTGGCCTGGCGCTCCTTGACGCTGTACAGGGCCAGGGGCCGCGTCAGCGCGCTGGCGATCACAATCGCGACGACCACGCTGACCGCGCTCGGCAGCCCCACTCGCCAGTCGATCAGAAACAGCAGCACCACCACCCCGGCCAGCAGCAGGCTGTTGAGGATGATCTGGACGACGAACTGCGACAGGAAGTTTTCCAGCTTGGCGACGTCGCCGTCCACGCGCTCGATCAGCTCGCCGGGCGTGCGCGCGTTATGGAACCCCATGTCGAGCCGCAGGCAGTGCTCGGTGAGGTCGGCGCGGATCTGGTTGGTCGCGATCAGGCCGACGTTCCGCGCCAGGTACTGCCAGCCCACCAGGGTCACATTGTGGCCGAGGGCGACGGCGAGGTAGGCGACGCCGATCCACAGCAGGGCCTGCAGCGGCGCGCCCGCCGTGGCGCTGTCGATAAACGTCTGCACCACGCGCGGCAGCCCGAGCTGGAGCGCCAGGTCGACGAGCATGAGTGCGGCGAGCCCCGCGATCCGGGCGCGCTGGGGCGCGACGTATGTTCCAAGAAAGCGGCGGAGCTGCACAGCTGGCGCCGGCATAGTTCGACCTTCCGCGCGACGGTACGCCACAGCCGAGGAGAACGAAACCTCGGGAGCGTAGCATAGGTCCGCGCGGGGGGTCAATCAGCCAAAGGGCGGAGGGGCGGGCTTCACCCCTGGGCCTGTGGGGTGGCCGGGGGCGTTCGGGCGCGCCAGAAGGCGATGGCGAGGGCGGCGAGGGCGTGGAGCACGATCACGGCGACGAAGTACACGCTGTGGCTGCGGTCGTCCGGGGAGACCAGGGTTTCGATGCGGGCGGCGACGAAGGGCGTGAACAGGTAGAGGGCGAGGCAGGTGCCGGCGGCCAACGCGAGCTCGGCCCGCCGGGCGACGGCCCAGCCCGCGCAGGTGCAGAGCGGGGTGGCGACGATCGCCCAGACCAGCGGGCGAACCGTCAGGTCGGTGCGGGCGCCGCCGGTGGAGGCCAGGCCGACGGCGGCCAGGGCGGCGCCGACGGCGGCGGCGGCCGCGATGAGCGCCAGGGTGCGGGTGTCGAAGGGCCTGGTCATCGCTGGGCGAGCCGCTTCAGGCGCTTGAGGGCCTGCTCCTCCAGGCGGGCGACCTCCTGGCGCAGCTGGGCCTCGCGGGCGTCGAGGCCGGCCAGGCTATCTTCGAGCTGGCCGAGGGTGGCGACGTAGCGCTGGCGCAGCGCGCCCTCCTCGCCCTCGCGGCCGAGGGGGCCGAGGTTGCCCTGGATCTGGCGCTGCTGCCGGTAGATCGCCTCGCGGCTCTGGCCGAGCTCGCCGAGCTGGCGGTTCGCCTCCTCGATCTGCCGATACAGGGCGAGCACGCCGCCCAGAGCCTTCGCCACCTCGGCGTCGATCAGGCCGTTCTCGAGCAGCCGGCGCAGGAACGGCCCGCTGAGCCCGCGCACATGCTCGTGCCGGCTCACCAGCCGGCGCTCGACGACGGTGAAGACAGTGCGGGCCCCCTGGGCGCAGGCCACCCGCCAGCGGGCGAAGCCGGCGCTCTCCTCGTCCGGGGGGGGTGTCTCGGCCACCTCGTAGCCAGCCAGGCGGCGGTGCTCGACCGTCACGTCGGCCGGGCGGTCGAGCGTGCTGGTCAGGTGGTAGGCGCAGCGGAACAGCTCGTACTCTTCGAGGCGGGCGTACTCGCCCTCGATGTGGAGCGCGTGGAGCTGGCGCTCGCTGTCGCGCCGCTCCTCCACGCCGATCCCGAGCTCGACGGCGTAGGCGACGATCAGCTCGGCGCCGCTGCGGGTGAAGGGGAGCACCGCCTCGCCGGCGTAGTCGCCGGCCTCCAGCACCGTCACCGGGCCACGCTCGAGGGTCAGCCCGGTCTCGTTGCTCAGCCGGAGCGAGGCTACGGGGTGGCCGGGCAGCTTGGCGCCGTTGTACAGCAGCTCGCGGCGGGCCGGCAGGCGCCGGCTGACGATCGGCACCATCGCCGACTGGCCGCGGGCGACCGTGACCGGGTGCTCGACGCGATAGGCGAACAGCGCCCCGCGCTCGTCGCCCGTCGCCCCGGGCTGCACGGCCTCCTCCATGTCGGCCACCGACAGGTGCTCGGTGGCGCCCATCCGCTTCTGGCGGCCGCCCGGCGCGGGGGCCGGCGCGGCCATCGCCATCGCGCCGCCGAAGGCGGCCTGGCTCTCGGCCAGCATCATGGGGGCGGCGGGGGGCGCCGCGTCGAAGGCGATCGGCCCGCTCACCGTGCGCTCCTCATCCTGCACCAGGGGCCGCTCGGGGGTGCGCGGCTCGTACAGCCGGTAGCGGAACGACACGGGCATGCCGGCCACCAGCGCCAGCTCAACCCCCTCCAGATCCTCGTCGAGCTGGTTGTCGAACAGGCCCCAGCCCTGCAGCAGGACGACGCCCCGATCCGGGGGAGGAGGGGGCGCGCTCGCTGCGCTCGCGCCTGGGAGGGTAGCTGGGGGGGAGGAGGAGACGCCTTCCTCTGTCCCGCCGTCCCCCTGTCCATCCTCATACAGCAGCCGGTAGCTGACCCGCCAGGCCGGCGCGGGGGCGATATAGCCGACAAGGAGATCGTGCTCGCCGGGGGACAGGTGGACGACGGCCGCGCGGCGGTTCTCCTCGCTCTGGGCGGCGCGCAGGAAGTAGCCGAGGTCGGCGGCGGCGTCGTCGAGCAGCTCGACCCGGCCGACCTCGTCGAGGGGCATGGCACGCACCTGGCGGCTGGCGGGCTGGAAGATCGACACGATCGCGCGGCGCAGCGGCTCCTGGGGCTCGTAGTCCACGCCGACCACCAGCCCCTCGACGGCCGCCTCGCCCTTCTTGGACTCGGCGAGGGTGCAGCGCACCGTGCGGCCGCGCAGGTCGCGCAGGAGGTCGAGCAGGCTTTGGTGGTCGGACAGGTGGATGCTGCCGCGGGCGACCAGGGCGGCGCGGTCCTCGGGGGTTTCGAAGTCGACGCTGAGCACCTGGCCGGCGCCGAGGTCCAGGGCGATCAGACTTTTGAGCACGTCGTCCATCGCCTCGCGGGGGAAGCTGAGCCGGGCCGTTTCGCCGCTCAGCGGGCCGCGGCGCTCGAAGAAGCCCACGCCGTGCTTGTACAGGGTGATCCTGCGGATCGGCAGGTCGGTCATCGTCGTTCCCCCTGAAAGACCCCAACGTTACCGCGGAGGCGCGGAGGCGCGGAGCGCCGGGCAGCCGGATGGCTGGCGGCGTGTGCCGCATAGTACCATAGGATGCGCGCGCTTCACGCGCTACGCGGCGGGCCGCTCGACGGCGTAGATCAGCATCCCGTCGAGGCCGTGCCAGGCGCCGTCGGCGATGCGGCGCATGCCGTTGCGCTCGCACACGCGCTGCGAGGCGATGTTCTCCGGGTGGACGATCGAGATCAGGCGCGGGAAGGCGAAGCGGGCGAACCCGTAGTCGCGCACCGCCCGCGCCGCCTCCGTGGCGAGCCCCGCGCCCCAGTGCTGCGGCAGCAGCTTGTACGCGATTTCGACCTCGGACTGGCCGCCGAGCTCCTGGTCGAGCAGGCCGCACTGGCCGATCACCGCGCCGCTTTCCTGCAGCACAACGGCGTAGAAGCCGTAGCCGGGCCGCTCGTAGCAGCGCAGGATATGCGCGAGGATGCCCTCGACCTGGGCGCGGCCCATCGGGCCGGCGGGGTGGAGGACCATCACCTGCGGGTCGCCGTACAGCGCCAGCAGCGCGTCGAGGTCGGCGGGGGTGAAGTGGCGCAGCGTCAGGCGGGGGGTGGTGGCGACGATCATGGCTCCTCCTGGCAGACCGGGCGCGTGCAAGGAAGACGCCCGGCCTGCCGGGAAGGTTGCGTTGGGAGGGCAATTCCGGCGCGCGACGCCGCTACTGCACCTCCTCGTTGTCGAGCCGGATCGGGTTGTACGCCGTGTAGGCCAGCCGCGAGAAGGCGGCCACCGCCGGCGCCATCACCTCGTCGGCCCATAGGTAGCGGTTGCCGGTCAGCGGCTTGTAGACATAAATGGCCGCAACATAATCGCCGCCGGGGCTGCGTATGATGCCCGCGTCGGCCTGCATGTCCTCGATCCACCCGCTCTTGTGCTCGACGCGCACCTCGTCGCGGACATCGTCCGGGAGGCCGGCGAGCATGCGCGTCTTGTCGCCGTTGGTGGCGAGGCGGTCGAGCATCTCCTGGCAGCGCCTGGGGTTGAGCTTGGGGAACGTGTCGAGCAGGAGGCCTTCGCCGCGGGCGCACTGGTCGATCAGCTCATAGATCTTGGCGATGCTGCGCGGGGTGGCCCGCAGGCAGGCGCCCATCTCGGTGTAGGGCGGCTCGCCGACGCGGCCCTGGGGCCCGCAGCGGTACTTGGGCTTGTACAGCTTGATGTAGTCGGTGGTCTCGTAGGGGACGTACAGGTAGGTGTGCTGGAGGCCCAGCTTCTCCTGGAGCATCGTGCTCATCTTGTCGGCGCCGGCAAAGGCGTACTCGGTGCCTTCGCCGCCGGCGCCCGCCGCGAGCAGGCCGTTGGCCGCCAGGTTGTCGCTTTCGACGATCATCTTCTTCAGCCAGCGCTCCTGCGTGGGCGTGAACCGTTCGACATTGACATAAGCGTAGAGCATGATCGCGACCTTAATCGTGCTCGCGCCGGCAAAAACGGTCCCGTCCTGGAAGGTGGCGGTTTCGCCGCTCGCGGTGTCGTACAGGTGAAAGCCGACCACGCCCTTCCACTGCTTGGACAGGTCGGCGACCTCGGCCTGAAGCCGCTCCAGCGGCACATGTGGCGCATCCTCGTCGGGGGCAAGCTCCAGCTTGACCGGCCGGTCGATTGCGCCGTCGGCGAGGGCGGCGGCGACAGTTTTGTAGGCGGCGTCGATGTCGAGGGCCAGGCCGGGCGTGTAGGCGAAGCTGCGCGACAGGACGTCGGTCGAGGTGATCACGCGGATCTCGGCCGGCACGTCGACCTCGCGTGCCAGGGCCTCCAGGCGCTCGCGCAGGGCGGCCTCGTCGGGGGCCGGCTCGACAATGGCGGGCTCGTCGCTGCGCAGAGCTGGCTCCGCCTCGGCGAGCAGGGCCGCAGGGTCGGCGGCGAGGCCGATCGTGTCGAGGGGGATGTCGAGGCGGGCGGGGCCAGCGCGCAGCTCCAGCTCGTCGGGGCGCTCGGCGAGGGCGGCGCGCAGCACCTCGCCGGCGGCGGCGAGGGTCAGGCCGGAGATATCGACGCCGTGGATCGCCGAGCCCTCGGCGAAGGTGGGCGGCGGGGTCGGGCTGGGGGCGACGGTGGCCGTGGGCGGGGCGGCGGTGGCGGTCGGGGCTCTGGTCGGCGCGCTGACCGCGGCGGGGGCGGCGGCGGGCGTGGCGGCGGGGGCGCACCCGGCGAGCGTGGCCAGGGCGAGCAGGGCGATCGCGGCGAAACGTGGCCGGGACATTATTCCTCCGGGAGGCAGCGATCTCGTAGCTGGGGCGCGGGGGCGGCCGGCGCGCCGGCGGTCACTCGTCGGGCTCCAGGTAGAAGGTCAGCGGGTAGCCGGCCTCGCGGGCCGCGCTGTGAGCGCTGTAGACACGCTCCTGAGCCTCTTCGAATGGCAGCGTCGCCACCAGGGCCCGGCCCTCGTTGTGGGCGGTGAGCATTACGTCCATCGACTCGTCATACGACAGGCCGAAGAAGTAGCGCAGCACCAGGACGACGAAGTCCATGGGGGTGACGTCGTCGTTCTGGATGATCACCCGGTAGGGCTTCTCCAGATCTTCCTGGGACACAACCTGGTAGGTGATATTGGGGATAACGCGGACGTCAGGGGCGTGGGTCATGCTCGGGTCCCGGGCGCTGGGCAGTAGCTCATCATCTCAGCGGGCAGTATAACATAGGCCGCCGACGGACGTTCGCCCCGCCCGCGACGGTACGCCATCCCCTTGCGCGCCGGGCGGGGCCCGCCGATACTTGCCAAGAATCCCGGCTGCGGCTATTATTGTGCGCTGTGTGCGGCGCCGGGCAGCGTCGCCCGGCCGCCCAGCAAGACAACGACGTGGAGGAAAAACGCGATGGACCGCTACGAGCTGCTCGCCGCCCTGGAGGAGGGTTTGGAGAACGGGCGCATCTCGCCGCAAACGGCCGCCTATATCGCCGCCGAGCTGCTCGGCGTCGAGGCGTACGAGACGGGCTACCAGGAGTGGGATAACCTGCGCTCGCTGGCCCGCGACGAGGCCCACGACCTGGCCCTTTCCGCGGACTAGCGACCGGCACGCGTTTTCGCCGCAGGCAGCGCGACGGCACACCGCCGGCCGCGCGCTTTTTTTGCGCGGGGGGGGCTGTGGAGGTACTCGATCTGCTGCGGGGCAACCTGCTTTCGCCGATGGTGCTGGCCTTTGTGCTCGGCATCATCGCCACCCTCGTCCATAGCGACCTGCGGCTCCCCGAGGAGCTGTACGCCGCGCTCTCGATCTATCTGCTGCTGGCGATCGGGCTCAAGGGCGGCGTCGCCCTCGCCGACACCGCGCCCGGGCAGCTCTGGGCGCCGGCCCTCAGCACCCTCGCCCTCGGCCTGGCCATCCCCGTCGTCGCCTACGTGGTGCTGCGCCGGCTCGGCCATTTTTCCGTGGCCGACGCCGCCGCGCTCGCCGCTCACTACGGCTCGGTCTCGGCCGTCACCTTTGCCGCGACGCAAACCTTTCTCGACCGGCTGTCCGTTCCCTACGAGGGCTTCATGCCCGCCCTGGTGGCCCTGCTCGAAGTGCCGGCGATCATCGTCGCCCTCCTGATCGCCCGCGTCGCCTCCGGCGAGGGCGGGGGCTGGGGGGCGGCCCTGCGTGAGCTGCTGGCCGGCAAGAGCATCCTCCTGCTCGTCGGCGGCCTGGTCATCGGCTGGCTCGCCGGCCACGAAGGCGTCGCCCAGGTCGCCCCCCTGTTCGTCGATCTCTTCAAAGGCGCGCTGACCCTGTTCCTCCTCGAGCTTGGCATGGTCGCCGCGCGCCGCATGCGCGACTTCCGGCGGGTCGGCCGCTTCCTGCTCGGCTTCGCCGTGCTGATGCCGATCGCCGGCGGCGTGACCGGCGTGCTGCTCGGCCGCGCCGCCGGCCTGTCGCTCGGCGGCGCCGTCGTGCTGGCCGCCCTCGCCGCCTCGGCCTCCTACATCGCCGCCCCCGCCGCCGTTCGCATCGCCCTGCCCCAGGCCAACCCGGGCTACTACCTCACCGCCTCGATCGGCGTCACCTTCCCCTTTAACCTCGCCGCCGGCATCCCGCTCTACTACGGCCTGGCCACGCTGATCTACCGGTAGAATCCAGCCCAGCATACAAGGAGGTATGTGATGGAGATGACCCGGCTCAAGCTGGTGACGATCATCGCCGAGGCCGTGCTGGAGGACCGGCTGCTGCGCGAGCTGCGCGGCCTCGGCGCCCGCGGCTACACGATCGGCGAGGTGCGTGGCGAGGGCACGCGCGGCATCCACGCCAGCGACTGGGAGGGGCCGAGCCTGCGCATCGAAACGCTGGTCGGCCCCGACGTGGCCGCCAAAATCCTGGCCCACCTCGCCGCCCGCTACTTCGCCGACTACGCCGTCGTCGCCTACGCCGCCGACGTCGAGGTGGTCCGCGGCGCCAAGTACCTGTAGCCCGCCCCACCCACGCCGTGCACCAAGGGAGGATAGCGTATGGAGCTGCATGAGCTGGCGGAGGCCGACCTACCCGCGCTCGCCGAGCTGTGCCGCCGCGGCCTGGACGACCCGACGGACGAGCGGCTGCTGCGCCGCCTGTTCCTCGGCGAGCCGGGCTTCACCCCGGCCTATCACCTCGCCGCGGCGGACGCCGGTGGCCTGGCGGGCGCGATCATGGGTGGCTGGCGGGAAGGAGCGGACGGCGCCATCGGCGGGGTGCGCCTGCTGGTGGTGGCGCCGGAGCGGCGCCGGGAAGGGCTTGGGGGGCGGCTGCTCGGCGAGCTCGAGCGGCGCATGGCCGCGGGCGGGCTGCGCGAGGTGCACGTCGGCGGGGTCGCGCCGAACTATCTGTGGCCCGGCCTCGACCTGCGCCGCCACACGCCGGCCTACTGCTTCTTCCAGCGCCACGGCTACGCCCGCGCGGGCGAGGCTGTCAATATGGATGTCGAGCTTGCCAGGCGTGACTGGGCCGCCGAGATCGCGGCCCTACGCCTCCCCGACGGCTGGGAGGTGCGCCGGGCCACCTCGGCCGACCGCGAGCGGGCCCTGGCGTGGGTCGCGGCCAACTGGAGCGAAAGCTGGCGCTTCGAGGCCGAGCTCGCCTTCGACGCCCCGGCGCCCACGCTCGCCCTCGCCGTCCGCGGCGACGCGGTCGGCGGCTTTGCCTGCTGGGATGTCAGCGGGCTCTGGGGCACCTTCGGCCCCACCGGCACCGCCGAGGAGCTGCGCGGCCGCGGCCTGGGCCGCGCCCTGCTGCTCGCCGCCCTCGCCGCCATGCGCGCCGAGGGGTACGCCCGCGCCGAGATCGGCTGGACCGGTCCGATCGCCTTCTACGCCCGCGCCGCCGGCGCGCGGATCGGCCGCGTCTGCTGGTTCATGGCGAAAACGCTGGGCGGCTGATGCGCCGCTTCACACGCCCCGGTCGAGCGCGATCTTCCACAAGGCCAGGCCGAGCAGGGCCGGGTCGTGGCGGATGGTGTCCTGCTTGTTCCACAGGGTGCGCTTGCCCGCGGTGATCTCCGCGAAGCTGCGCACCAGCGGGGTGACGCCGAGGGCCGCGATCCGGGCCAGCTCCTCCTCGTCGGGGCGCAGGAGGTGCAGGCCCTCGGCGGCGTAGTCCGCCTCGACCTGGGGGTCGATGTTCTCGCTGCGGTTGATCAGCACGATGTCGAGCGCGCCGGGGCCGAGCAGGTCGGCGAGCCGCCGGACGTGCTCGTAAACGCCGAAGCCGTCGGTCTGGCCGGGCTGAGTGGTGGTGTTGCACACGAACACCACCGTCGCCCGGGTCTGGCGCAGGGCCTCGGCGACTCGGTCGAAGAGCAGGGTCGCCATCAGCGAGGTGAAGAAGCTGCCCGGCCCGATCACCACCACGTCGGCCTGCCCGATCGCCTGGAGCACCGGCGGGTAGGCCGGGGCGCCCGGCGTGGACAGGTACAGCCGCGCGATGGGGGGCTTGTTCAACGCCCGCACCGCCAGCTCATTCTCGGCAACGGTGCCGTCCGCGAGCTCGGCGCACAGGTTGGTGTTGACGGCGGAGACGGGCAGGATGCGGGCGGTGCAGCCAAGCATCAGGTTGGCCGCCTCGACCGCCTCGGCGAAGTCGCCGGTCATCTGGGTCAGCGCGGCGATCAGGAGGTTGCCGAAGGCCATGCCGTCGAGCACGGGCACCTCGGGCGAGCGGATGCGCTGCTGCATCAGCCGGGCCAGCAGCGAGTCGGGGTCGCGGGCCAGGGCCGACAGGGTGTTGCGCACGTCGCCGGGGGCGGGCATCGCGGCCACGGCCCGGGCCGTGCCGGTGCTGCGGCCGGTGTCCGTCACCGCGATCACCGCCGTGAGCGAGCCGAAGTAGGGCCGCGCGCCGAGCAGCACCTGGCTGACGCCCCCGCCGCCGCCGATGGCGACCAGCTTGAGCGCGTCGCTGTGCTGGCCGTTCTGAGTTGACATAGCTGTGGCCTTTGCGTACAGGTCTGGTGATAGGCGCATTATAGGCGAGGCGCCGGCCGCCCACGCGGGCCCGGCCGGCGCACGCGCCGCCGCGCTCGTCAGCCTGCGCCCGTCGGCCCGCCGGCGCCACCTCAGGGCTTACGCCGCGTCGCCCTCGCCGCGCTGTTCGCCGGCCGAGCCGGGGCGGGTGAAGGTGATCTCGGCCACCACCCGGTCGGCCTCAAGCAGCACGCTCACGCCGGTGAGCTGCGCGTCGTCGGCCACGCCCACGAGCGCGCGCTGCTGCTCGACGGCGCCGTTAAAGGTCGGCATGCGCACCGAGGCTTCGGCCGGGGCCAGCGCGCGCCAGATCAGCTCCTGGATCGCCCGGTCGTCCAGCTCCACCCGCAGCTCCCGCGAGTCCATATCCATCATGTGCTCTCCCTTCTCCCAGTGTGCGGTGAACCGGCAGGGAAGGCTGCAACAAGCGTGCCCGAAGCGAGTCAGCGGGTGACGGGGCCACTGCGCACCACCTCGAAGGCGCCGGCGGGCACAGCCTTGATCTGGTTGAGATCATCGTCGTCCCAGCGCGGGTCGCTCGCCCCGCTGATAAACCAGCTGGAGCCGTTGTCGGCGACGATCATGCCGTAGCGCTTGAGCGCCTCAAGGATTACGCGCGACTGGCCCGTGAAGCCCGACAGGTCGTAGTCGGCCTTGAGCCGCAGGCGCAGGCCCATCGGCGGGTCGTTCGGGTCGTCGGTGGCGCCGGCGTGGTGGCTGGCCGGGGCCACGTAGCCGCGCTGGCTGCGCCAGACGGTGAAGCGCAGGGCGTGGCGAATCTCGCCCGCGGCGACCTCGTCGTAGCGGGCCAGGCCGGGCAGGATCGGCAGGCCCGCCGCGTCGGCCGAGGTCCAGCCGGCGGGCCGCGCCGCGTTCACCCGCAGATCCCAGGCCGCGCCGGAGCCGGCCTCCCAGCCGGGGCCGACGTATCGGGCGTGGTACAGCTCGTACAGCTTGCACTCGCCCGCGCGCACCACCAGTACATGCCGGTCGCCGTCGCCGGCGGCGCCGCCCTCCACGGGGGCGTCAGCGGGGATGGGGAAGGGGCCGGGGTCACTTTCGTCGGGGTACTCGACATAGCTGATCGGCACCTCGGGCTGGCCGGCGGGGACGACCACGTAGGGGATGCCGTACTCCGGGTTTGCGCCGAAGTCGGGGTGCAGGCGGGTGCGCCCGCTCGCGTTGATCGCCGCGATATACGCGTCCGAGCGCGGGTCGACCGGGTCGGCCGAGACGTCGCGGTTCCACGCGTTGTCGGCGCGGAACACAGCGCAGCCCCCCACCTGCGGCGGCGCGGGGCCGCCGGGCAGGGCGGGCAGGAACAGCCGGGGCTGCCCCTGCGCGAGGCCGGCCGCCGCGGCGAGGGCCAGCACGGCGAGCAGGAGCCACAGCGCTCTGGGGGCGGTATTCATCGCTGCGCCTCCGTTCTACACCTGCTGCCCCAGCAGCTCCTGGTACAGCGCCAGCGTTTGCCGGGCGACGATCGGCCAGTCAAAGGTGGTGCGGACGATCCGCTCGCTTTCGTCCCCCCAGGCGGGCCACTCCGTCCGGCGCGCGAGGGCTGCACCCAGCTTCGCGGCGAGGTCGGCGGCGTCGCCGGGGCGGACGAGAAAGCCGTTCCGCCCGTCGAACACCTTGTCGGGGATGCCGCCGGCGGCGCTGGCGACCATCGGCTTGCGGTGGCCCATGCCCTCCAGCGTGACGAGGCTGGAGCCCTCGTAGAGTGTGGGGTGGACGACGAGGTCGACCTCCTCGTACAGGCTGTGGAGCTCGGCGTCGTCCAGGCGGCCGATAAAGGCGACGTGCGCGGCGATGCCGGCGGCGCGGGCCTGCTGCTCGAGCGCCGCCCGCTCCTTGCCCGTGCCGACGAGCAGCCAGCGCCAGGTGGGCGGCAGCGCGGGGCCGAGCCGAGCCAGGGCGTCGATCAGAACGTGGAAGCCCTTGTTGCGCTCCAGCCGCCCGACGCTGAGCAGCGTGGGGCCCGGGCCGCCCAGACCGAGCCGCTCGCGCAGGGCAAGCCGCAGCTCGGGGCTGACCAGGCCGAGGCACTCGGCCACATCGATCGCGGAGGGGACGACGGCGACGCGGGCCGGGTCGACGCCGAGGTAGCGCGGCAGGTCGTCCTTGGTGCAGGCGTCGGTGGCGATGGCCCGGTCGGCGGCGCGGTGGCCGTAGGCGTAGAGGGCCCGGAAGGGGGCGTAGGCCAGCCACTTGCGCCGGTCGGGGGTGCGGAACTCCTCCATGCCGTGGGGGTTGGCGACAAAGGGCACGCGGCGCAGCAGCGGGTCGCGCCCGCGGATAAAGCCGTAGCCAGCGGCGCACAGCCCTTGAGCGTGGACGACGTCCGCTTCGCCGCGGCGGGCGGCGGCCGCCCCGGCGCGGCCGAGCTCCCAGCTGTACCAGGGGTAGTTGATCTGGCGCCCGAGCACGCCATTGGGCGGGAGCAGGGGCGAGGTGCGGTCGTAGCGCAGGGTGCGCAGGGCGGCCAGGCCCTCGCGCACGGCCAGGGCCGCCGCCTCGTCGCCCGTCTGCCGGGCGTGGTCTACATCTTGCACGAACAGGGCGACGGCCGCGCCGAGCCGAGTCAGGTGGGTGACCAGGTGGAAGACGTGGCGCTCGATCCCGCCGTAGCCGTGGAGCGGGTAGACGACCCGGGCGAGCATGGCGACCCTGATGGGCCGGCCGGTCTGGGGGTGGGTGTGCATGGCGCTTGCCATCATACCACGGCCCGCCGCGAGCGGCCGGCAGCGGCGGCCGGCGCGCGAGCTTGACAGGCCCGAATTATCTGTTACACTGGAACTAGTTCCAGTGTCACATGTACCCGCGTCTTGGAGCAGCATGGCCACAGCGAGGTCGCCATGGGTGCCACCATCCGCGATGTTGCCCGTCGTGCCGGAGTCGGCCTGGGCACTGTTTCGCGCGTGTTGAACAACAGCCCGCTCGTCAGCCCGGCGACGCGGCAGCGCGTGCTCGACGTGATCGCCGAGCTGCATTACACGCCGAGCCAGATCGCCCGCAGCTTCGCGCTGGGCCGGACACTCACGATCTCGACGATCGCGCCCTTCTTCACCCGGCCCTCGGTGGTCGAGCGGCTGCGCGGCGTCGAGGCGGCCCTGGCGGGGAGCGGCTATAATCTGGTGGTGTTCAACGTCGAGACGGTCGAGCGGCGGGTGGCCTGCTTCCGCGACGTGCCCCGTCGGGACCGCTCGGACGGAGTGCTGATCATCTCGCTGGCCCCGCGCCCCGTTGAAGCCGCCGCGATGGGTGATTCGGGGGTGCCGGTGGTGCTGGTCGATACCTTTGCCGCCGGCCTGCCCAGCGTCCTGGTCGACGACGTCGCGGGGGGCGAGCTCGCCACCCGTTACCTGATCGAGCTCGGCCACCGGGCCGTGGCCTTTATCGGCGACCCGCTGGAAGATCCACTGACGTTCAACTTCACCAGCAGCCGCGACCGCTTCGCCGGCTACCGCCGCGCCCTGGCGGCCTACGGCGTCGCCCTCCGGCCCGAGTACGAGTGTCACGGCGTCCACGGCCGCTACGAGGCCCGCTCCATGGCACGTGCATTGCTACAGCAGCCGGAGCCGCCAAGCGCAATTTTTGCCGCCAGTGACACCCAGGCGATGGGTGTGCTCGAAGCAGCGCGCGACCTCGGGCGCGATGTGCCGGGGAGTCTCTCAGTGATCGGTTTTGACGATATCGACGTCGCCGAATATATTGGGCTGAGCACGGTGCGCCAGCCGCTCTTCGAGAGCGGCGCCCGCGGGGTGGAGCTTTTGCTCGCCATGCTTAGTGGGAGCGCTCCCAGAACACCGCTCGAATACCTGAGCGTTGACCTGGTGGCGCGCGCCACCACGGCGCCGTACCGGCCGGGGTGAGGCCCGGCGAGCTGGCCCACCGCGACTTTCGAAAGGGGGTGGTTTCGTTCGTCCCGCGCTGAACGCGCCCGGTCCACGCACGACCTAGTGGCAACGATGGCCGCTTTGCCCTTCACTGATGGAGGAAGCATGTTTCGCAAGTTCTCGCTGATCACGCTGATGCTGCTGCTCAGTGGGCTGATCGCCGCCTGTGGCGGCGGCACGCCCGCCGCCGAGCCCACCGCCGCGCCCGCAGCCGAGGCACCCACGCAGGCACCCGCCGCCGAGGCGACCACCGCGCCGACCGAGGCGCCGACCGAGGAGGCCACCGAGGAGGCCACCGCAGCCGCCACCGAGGAGGCCACCGCGGCCGCCACCGAGGAGGCCACTGCGGCCGCCCCCACCGCCGAGGGCAATGCCGGCGGTGTGGCCGCGAGCGGGGGCGAGCCCAACACCACCGCCGACCTGGCCGGCATCGCCGACCAGATCAGCGAGGAGCTGGCCGCCGCCTTCAACGGCGAGTACCAGGGCACCACGGTCACAATGACCGGCCCCTTCGTCGAGGAGGACCAGCGCAAGTTTGAGAACGCGGTCGCCGACTTCGAGGAGGCCACCGGCATCGACATCCAGTACGAGGGCTCGAAGGAGTTCGAGGCCAGCATCTCCATCCGCGTCGACGGCGGTAACCCGCCCGACATCGTCGACTTCCCCCAGCCCGGCCTCGTGGCGAACTTCGTCCGCGACGGCAAGGTCGTCGACGTGAGCCAGTTCCTCAATGAGGAGTGGCTGACCCAGAACTACAACCAGAGCTGGCTCGACATGGCCCGCATGGAGGGCGCCGACGGCGAGATCACCGCTGGCGTCTGGCAGCGCGTGAACGGCAAGAGCCTGGTGTGGTACCCCAAGGCCGCCTTTGACGAGGCCGGCTACGAGATCCCCGAGACCTGGGATGACATGCTCGCGCTGACCGAGCAGATCGCCGCCGACGGCGACACGGCGTGGTGCATCGGCATCGAGTCGGGCGCCGCCACCGGCTGGCCCGCCACCGACTGGCTCGAGGAGATCATGCTCCGCACCACCTCGCTGGAGAACTACGACCAGTGGGTCACCGGTGAGCTCAAGTTCAACTCGCCCGAGGTGAAGGCCGCCGCCGAGAAGATGGGCGAGATCTGGTTCAACGACCAGTACGTTTACGGCGGCCGCGCCGCGATCGTGACCACCGCCTTCGGCGACGCTCCGGCGCCCATGTTCAACGACCCGCCCCAGTGCTGGCTGCACAAGCAGGGCAACTTCATCACCAGCTTCTTCCCGGCCGACGCCGTCGCCGGCGAGGACTACGACTTCTTCTACCTGCCCCCGATCGACGAGGCCTACGGCCGCCCGGTGCTCGTGGCCGGCGACTTCATGGCCATGTTCAACGACCGGCCCGAGGTGCGCGCCGTGCTGTCGTTCTTCTCCAGCGGCGCCTCGGTTGAGAAGTGGGCCGCCGCCGGCGGCGCCATCTCGCCGCACAACGACTCCAGCCTCGACTGGTACGGCAACGATGTCGAGCGCGGCGTGGCCGAGATCATCCTCAACGCCACCAGCCTGCGCTTTGACGGCTCCGACCTGATGCCCGGCGAGGTTGGCGCCGGCTCCTTCTGGAAGGGCATGACCGACTACGTGGCCGGCACGGTCGATCTCGACCAGGCCCTCAACGAGATCGACGCGGCCTGGCCGAACCGGTAGTAAGCCGGCGCCAAGCGGGGGAGACATCCTCTCCCCCGCTCCCATTCACACTGTGAGGGGCGCGCGGGGGAAGCCCACCGAGGCCCCGTTTACGCAACGGAGCGTGGCTATGCAGAGCACAACCGATGTCAAGGCTCAGCGCGGCCCGGCCTCCAGCTCGGACGCGCCATCGGCTGGCCGTCTTGCTCTGGCCGTCCTGCTGTTCATCGGCCTGATGGCGTTCCTCTGGTGGGGCTTTGTCTTCCTGCGCGACGCGCAGAGCAACGCTTCCATCCCCCGCCCCCTCACCGCGATCTTCGCGATCATCTGGGGCGTCGGCGGGGCCGCCGGGATCTTCTACACCTTGAACGGGATCGTCGAGCAGTTGCCCGCCGCCGTCCGCGGCGTGCTCATCCCCTTCGTCTTCGTCGGGCCCGCCCTGATCCTGCTCGGCCTGTTCCTGTTCCTGCCCACCATCCGCACGATCTACCTCAGCTTCTTCGGCCCCAGCTCCAACGAGTTCGTCGGCCTGGCCAACTACGTCGCCGTCTTCTCCGAGCGCACGATGCTGAACGCTTTCCAGAACAACCTGCTCTGGATGCTCTTCGGCACCGCCGGCTGTGTGATCTTCGGCCTGCTGATCGCCGTGCTCGCCGACCGCTCCAGCTTCGAGACGCTCGCCAAGTCGCTGATCTTTATGCCGATGGCGATCTCGCTCGTCGGCGCCGGCGTGATCTGGCGCTTTATCTACTACTATGTGCCCCCGGGCCAGGCCCAGATCGGCCTGCTCAACGCGATGGTCACCGGCCTCGGCGGCCAGCCCCAGGCCTGGACGACCTTGCTCCAGCCCTGGAACAATTTCTTCCTGATTGTCATCCTGGTTTGGATCCAGACCGGCTTCGCGATGGTGATCTTCTCCGCCGCGATCAAGGGCATCCCCGAGGATATCATGGAGGCTGCCCGCGTCGACGGCGCCACCGAGTTCCAAATCTTCTTCAACATTATGCTGCCCGCCATCCAGGGCACCATCGTCACCGTCACCACGACGATCATTATCTTCAGCCTGAAGATCTTCGACATCGTGATCGTGATGACCGGCGGCCAGTACGGCACCAATGTGATCGCCGTCGAGTTCTACCGCCAGTTCTTCACCAACCGGAACTTCGGCTACGGCTCGGCCATCGCGATCGTGCTCCTGATCGCCGTGATCCCCGTGATGGTCTACAACCTGCGCCAGCTGCGCAAGCAGGAGGTGTTCTGATGGCCGCCACAACCTCCGCGCCTCGCGCCGCCGCGAGCGGCCGCGCCGCCAGCGCCAAGCGCCAGCAGTTCTGGGGCAAGGTGTTCGTCAACGTCACTCTGGCGATCCTCTGCATCCTCTGGACGATCCCGACCCTCGGCCTGCTGATCTCCTCGTTCCGCGACCGCGAGTCGATCCGCAGCAGCGGCTGGTGGAATATCCTCCCCCACCAGTCCTACGGCACCGTTGATACCGTCGAGCTCCCCCGCGAGACGGACCTGCGCCAGCCGATCACCCTGCCCGCCGAGCTCGGCGGCGCCACCGTGACGAGCGAGCAGCTCAACTCCGGCGTGAGCCTTCCCGACGGCCGCCGCGCTGTCTGGGAGAACCGCCGCGGCCGCGTGCTCGGCATCCAGGACGCGACCTGGACGGCCGACACCAACTTCACGCTGCAGAACTACGCCACCGTCCTCGGCGGCTCCCAGGTCACCTACCGCACCGCCGACGGTCAGGAGGTGACGGAGCAGGGCACCAACCTGTGGGGCGCGCTGATCAACTCGATCACCGTGGCCATCCCCGCCACCGTGATCCCGATCCTGATCGCCGCCTTTGCCGCCTACGGCTTCGCCTGGATGAATTTCCCGGGCCGCTACCTCCTGTTCACGATCGTGGTGGCCCTGCTGGTGGTGCCGCTCCAGGTGGCCCTGATCCCGATCCTGCGGGCCTACGTCAACCTGCGGCTCAACGGCACCTACCTCGCTGTCTGGCTGGCCCACACCGGATTCGGCCTGCCCCTGGCGACCTACCTGCTGTACAACTATGTCAGCCAGCTCCCCCGCGACGTGCTCGAGTCGGCGTTTATCGACGGCGCCTCCCACTTCACGATCTTCACCCGCCTGATCCTGCCGCTGTCGCTGCCGGCCCTGGCCTCGTTCGCGATCTTCCAGTTCCTCTGGGTCTGGAACGACTACCTGGTGGCCCTGGTCTTTATCGGCACCCAGCCCAACGTCCAGGTGCTGACGATGCGCCTGGCCGACATGGTCGGCTCCCGCGGCCAGGACTGGCACGTCCTCACCGCCGGCGCCTTTGTAACTATGCTGCTGCCGCTGCTGGTCTTCTTCTCGCTCCAGCGCTACTTCGTGCGCGGCCTCCTGGCTGGCTCGGTCAAGGGGTAGCGCGCCGCCGCACCGCGCACCGCGCCACACGCGGCGGGCCTGCCCTGCAGGCCCGCCGCGTGCTATGCAGCAACGATGTGCTGGGCGCAAGCCGTGGTACAATAGCGCCCGTTTATTCGTGCGTGCAAGGCGAGGGCATTATGCGCTTTCCCCGCTCAAGCGGTCTTTTGCTTCACCCTAGCTCCCTCCCCGGCCCCTGGGGCATCGGCGACCTCGGGCCGGCCGCCTATCAGTTCGTCGACGCGCTCGTCCGCGCCGGCCAGAGCCTGTGGCAGCTCCTCCCCCTCGGCCCCACCGGCTACGGCGACTCGCCGTACCAGTGCTTCTCGGCCTTCGCCGGCAACCCGCTCCTTGTCAGCCCCGACCGGCTGGTCGACCTCGGCCTGCTCGACCGCGCCGAGCTCGAACGCGCCGCCGCCGAGCACTCGCTCTCGCCCGACGCGGTCGACTACGGCGCCGTCTACCACTTCAAGCTGCCCCTGCTGCGCCGTAGCTTCGAGCGCCTGGGCGCCAGCCCCGAGCTCGCCGCCGCGTTCCGGCGCTTCCGCGAGGAGCAGGCCGGCTGGCTCGACGACTACGCCCTGTTCATGACCCTCAAGGACGCCCACGGCGGCGCCGGCTGGAACAGCTGGGACCCCGGCCTGCGCGACCGGGAGCCGGCCGCCCTCGCCGCCGCCCGCCAGGAGCACGCCGCCGCGATCGAGATCCAGCAGTTCCTCCAGTTCCTCTTCTACAGCCAGTGGGCCCCGCTCAAGGCCTACGCCAACGAGCGCGGGATCAGCATCATCGGCGACGCCCCGATCTTTGTCGCCTATGACAGCGCCGACGTCTGGGCCAACCGCGAGCTGTTCTTCCTCGACGACGAGGGCAACCCCACCGTCGTCGCCGGCGTGCCGCCGGACTACTTCAGCGCCACCGGCCAGCGCTGGGGCAACCCCCTCTACCGCTGGGACCGCATGCGCCGGGACGGCTACGCCTGGTGGGTCGCGCGGCTGCGCCAAACGTTCACCCAGGTCGACATCCTGCGCCTGGATCACTTCCGCGGCTTCGCCGCCTACTGGGAGGTGCCCGCCGACCAGGACACGGCGATCAACGGCCGCTGGGTTCGCGGCCCCGGCGCCGACCTGTTCCAGGCCCTCGACCGCCAGCTCGGCGGCCTGCCGATCATCGCCGAAGACCTCGGCCTGATCACCCCCGACGTGCTGGAGCTGCGCGACCAGTTCGGCTTTCCCGGCATGAAGGTGCTCCAGTTCGCCTTCAGCGACTCGGAGAATGTGTACCTCCCCCACAACCACACGCCGAACAGCGTCGTCTACACCGGCACCCACGACAACGACACCACCGTCGGCTGGTTCAGGGAGCTGTCGGAGGCAGACCGCGAGTGGGTCCGCGCCTACCTCGGCCGCGACGGCCACGACATCGCCTGGGAGCTGCTGCGCCTGGCCATGATGTCCGTCGCCGACATGGCGATCGTCCCCCTCCAGGACGTGCTGCGCCTCGGCGGCGAGGCCCGCATGAACCAGCCCGGCCGCCTCGGCGGCAACTGGGCCTGGCGCTTCCGCGCCGGGCAGCTCGACGACGGCCTGATCGCCGGCCTGCGCTTCCTCACCACCATCTACGGCCGCCTCGCCGCCGCCCAGCGCCCCGAGGCCGAGCCCGCCGAGCTCGACTACGACCCGGCCGAAGGGTAGGACACGGGGACACGGGGACGACGGGACACGGGGACACGGGGGCGTTTCGCCCCTACGACTCCTTGCCCAGCGTGGTCGCTCCCCTTGCCCCCCTCCCCCGAGCGCAGCGAGCGATGCCTTCCTTACCCCGGGTAGACCTTCCCCCCCTCGACGCGCGTGCGCGTGATCCCCGCTAGGAACTCGGCGCTGAAGTCGCTCAGGTCGGTCGCGGACAGGAGGGTTTGCTGGCCGGGGCGGGCGATCACGTCGAGCATGTGGGCGCGGCGAACTGCGTCTAGCTCGCTCAGCAGGTCGTCGAGCAGGAGGACCGGGGCGTCGCCGCTGCGGGCCCGCATCAGCTCGGCCTCGCCCAGCTTGAGCGCCAGCGTCACGCTGCGCTGCTGCCCGCGCGAGCCGTACCGGCCCAGGTTCACTTCGCCAACGGTGAAGGCTAGGTCGTCGCGGTGGGGGCCGATGAGGGTTTGCCCGCGGGCCAGCTCGTCGCGGCGCAGGGCATGAAGCTCCTGGGCCAGGCGCTGGGCCAGGCCGCCGGCGTCGCGCAGCTCGCCGAGCGGGAGGCTCGGCTGGTAGGTGATCGTCAGCGGCGTGTCGCCGCCGCTAATCGACATAAAAAGAGGGCCGGCGATCGTGTTCAGCTCGGCCACGGCGCGCAGCCGCTCGGCGAGGATGTAGCCGCCGGCGGCGGCCAACTCCTGGTCCCAGTAGGCGAGCTCGTCGTCGACGGCGCGGGGCGGGCGGCGCCGCTCGCGCCAGGCCCGCAGCAGGCTGTTGCGCTGCTGGACGAGCTTCTGGTACTGGGCGAGGGTGCGCACATAGTGCGGGTCGAGCTGCGACAGGGTGATGTCGAGGTAACGCCGGCGCTCGCTCGGCGGGCCATCGACTAGCACGAGATCGGCGGGTGTGAACAGCACCACCCGCATCTGGCCGACGAGGTCGAGGGCGCGGGCGGGGCGCTTATCGATGCGGACGATCTTGGTCGAGGTGTTGGTGAGCTGGCCCTCCTCGTCGGCGCGGCGCTGCACCATCACCTCGAGCCGCACCTTGCCGGCGAGGCGCTGCACCTCGGCGGCGACCCGGGCGAACGGCGTGACGCCCGCCTCGCCCACGGCCTCCCAGCGCACCAGCTCGCGGTCCACGCTGATCCGAGGGGAGCGGGTGGTGGCCAGGTAGAACAGGGCCTCCAGCACGCTCGTCTTGCCGGCGGCGTTGGGGCCGTAGAGCAGGGTGGTGCCGGCGGCGAGCTGGAGGTCGAGCCGCTGGTAGTTGCGGAAGTCGCGCAGGCTCAGGGTTGTGACGTGCATGGGCGGGCGCCTCAGGCGCCCGGGCCCAGGGCGCGCAGATCCGCGATTGTGGCACAGCCGGCGCAGAACATCGCCACGCGCAGCTCGCGGAGAAAGGCCGACAACCCTTCCACCACCGCGGCCGTGCCGCGCTCGTCGACCGCGCTGGCGAGGGCCGGCTTGGCCGTGCCGGCCATGTCGGCGCCGAGTGCGATCGCTTTCGCAACATCCACGCCGCTGCGCACGCCCCCCGAGCCCACGATCGTCATGTCGGGGAGGGCGGCCCGCACCGCCCGGATGCACTCGGTGGTCGGCAGGCCCCAGTCGGCGAAGGCGCCGGCCACCCGCCGGCCCTGCTCGTCGCCCTGGCGGAAGCGCTCGACCTCGCTCCAGCTCGTGCCGCCGGCGCCGGCCACGTCGATCGCGCGCACGCCGCACTCGGCCAGCCGGCGGGCGTCGGCCGCGCCGATCCCGTTGCCGACCTCCTTGACCACCACGGGCACCTCCAGCTCGCGGCACACCTGCTCGATCTTGCCCAGCAGCCCCTTGAAGTTGGTATTCCCCTCGGGCTGCACCGCCTCCTGAAGCGGGTTGAGGTGCAGGATCAGCGCGTCGGCCTCGATCATCTCGACCGCGCGCCGGCACTGGTCCACCCCGAAGCCGTAGTTCAGCTGCACCGCGCCCAGGTTCGCCAGGAGCGGGATACGCGGCGCCACCCGCCGCACCTGGTAGGTCGACGCAAGCCGCCCGTCGGCCACCGCCGCCCGCTGCGAGCCCACGCCCATCGCCAGGCCGAGCTGCTCGGCCGCCTCGGCCAGGGCCAGGTTGATCTTCTCGGCCACGGCGGCGCCGCCCGTCATCGAGCTGATCAGCAGCGGCGCGCTCACCGGCTTGCCCAGAAAGCTCGTCCGGGTGTCCACCTCGGCCAGGTCCAGCTCGGGGAGCGCGCGGTGCGGCAGGCGGTAGGCGGCAAAGCCGCTGGCCACCCCCTTGGCGGCCACATCCTCGCCAAGCACAATCCGGATATGATCGACCTTGCGCCCCTCGGTCTGGCCTGAGTCGGGCATCGTGCGCTCCTTGCCTGAAGGCGTTCCAACGCGTTGTACGGGGATCATACCAGCTTGGGAGATCGCCGTCAAACGGCTGTCGCGCCCGCAAGGTTTCGGCGTATGCTACCATGGCCAAAATATTGCTGATCACGCCAACGCGGCCGAACCGCTTGACGCTCGCATGTCCGGAGGGTAACGCCGGTAGCACCAGCATCGCGACACTGCGGGCCGCTGACACCAGCCAGGGGCGCCTTCCGGCAGGGCCCCCAAAACTTGCCGGGGAGTGATACCGATGGAAGCGACAGAGCGCCGTCAGATAGCCCACGTGGGAGTCACGATCACGAGCGCCGCCGGGCTTGACGACAGCACCGATGTGGTCCGGTTTCGCAGCGCGGCGCTTTACGCCCTGCTCGACCGCATCTACGAGCTGCTCAACGACGACCCCACGCTGGCCGGCATTCTTGCCCGCTCGGGCCTCCAGGCGGATATTGCGCCATTGAACTATCCCTACCACCCGGCAGAGGACGACGTAGCGTGGACCGCTGATTATCTCGACGTATCGGGCAGAATGCCGCCGGGCGCGCCGCTGCGAACGCTCCCCTCGCAGCCCGATGGCGCCTGAACTTGGCGCTCCAGAGTGTGGGCCCCGCGGCTCCGGCCAGCCCGGAGCCGCGGCCGTTGCCACAGCCCGCCCACACTGTCTGGCGGGAGCCCGCGGCGCTCGTTGGCAGGCCTACTGCGGCGCCGGCACCGGCGAGCCTACGCGCCAAAGGGCGCCGTACTCCTGCTCTATGCGCGGGGTGGCCTGGAAGCGCTGCGCATCCTCGGCGCTGCCGATGAGATAGATCGGCCGCTCCGTGCCATATACCCGTATGCGCGCCTCCCAGCTCTCATCCTCCGGCTCGCTGACATCGACCCGCACATCGGGCCGTATGCCTTCAACCCGTTGCAGGTAGAGCAGGATGGTTCCCTGCTCCCAGCGTGTGAAGACCACCGCATTCGGCTCAACCTGGCTCAGCACCGCTGTGCCGAAATCACGGAAAAGCCACTGGGCCGATTTGTTGCCATAAGGGTAGCGCGAGGAGGCCCAGAGCACGAGCAGCGCGGCAAGGCCGCTCAGCCAGGCGATGCGCACACGGGGCCGCAGGGGCCGCACCCGCGCGGCGAAGCACGCGATGCCAACCCCGGCCCAGAGCGCCCAGACGGGCAGGATCGGCAGCGCGAACAGGAGCGCGTCCTGCACCGCCTGGCCCAGGCTGGCGAAGTACAGCGCGGTAACGCCGGCCACCCAGAAACAGGCCAGGGCGGCGCGTCTATGCCGTATCCAGAGCCGCCACGCTCCAATCAGGCCCAGCAGCAGGCCGAGCTCGCCAAACTCGAAGCGAAGTCGTTCGGCAAGGGTGCCCAGCGTCGCGGCGAGAATCGGCAGATCGGGCGGGCGAAAGACCGAGTCGCGCAGCGCGCCCCCCGATAGGTGATCGACCACAGCGCCGATGCTTGTGGGCGCGCCCCAGAAGTAGGCGCGCGGCAGCCCGTGGGCGAGCCCATCGAACGGGCCAAGCTGCGCGTAGCGGACGAACAGATACAGCCACGGCGAGAGCCCGGCCAGCCCGCAGATGAGCAACAGGCCGGCGCTGCGCAACACCGCGCCTGGTTGCTGGCGCCCTCCCCAGAGCGAGGCCACGGCTACGGCAAGGCTGAGGGGGGCGGCAATAAAGGCGAACGAGGCGTGGTTGCTCACCCCGAGCCCCGTCACGAGCGCGGCGGCATAGATCATGCGCGGGTCGTTATCGGCGCGCAGCAGGCAGAAGCCTAGCAGCGCGATCAGCATGAGATGTAGCGCGTACACCTCCGCAATGCCGGCGATGTGCCACAATCCCGGCGCGCACGCCAACACGGGCAGGATCAACCCCGCCGCGATGCGGCTGCGCGTGAGATGCAGGGTGCAAAGCGCGACCAGCGCGACCACTCCCGCCGCGCACGACGACGCGACCAGCGTGACGCGATACGCCGGGTCGCCGACGGGCAACAAGGTCACATACAGCCAGCCAAGCAGCGTATACAGCGGGTACCCGGTCGGGTGCGCCACGCTTAAGGTCGGCGCGACGAACTGAAATTCGGCGCTGTCGCCGGAAAGGACGGAGGGGGCGGCGGTGCGCGCGTACAGCAGCAGCGCGGCGCAGAAGATGCACCCGAAGAGCAGCCACGCCGTTCGGTGCGGTGACGCCGTTCGCACCGCCACGGTTCGCTCGACTTTAACCATTTGGACGGCTCGTAGGAAAGGCCCTGCTCCCAGGATCGAAGCGGCATAACTGCGCCATGTGAGCGGGGCTATTCTAACACGGGCGCCGAGAGGCCCGGCCCGACGTCACGCCGGGGAGGAGAGCGGCGTCCTCCTCGGAGTGGGGGGCTCGCTGCAAGCGGCGTTCTTGCCCGCCGCCGGACGAAGCTGCTACACTACGGGAGGAGTCCTGTGAGCAAGGAGCGCCCAATGACGTCGGATGCCACTGCCAGCGCCGAGGCGATGCAGGTCGGGCTGGTCCTGCCGATCGCGCAGGGCGAGCAAGGGGTGCTGTCCTACCCCGAGCTGCGCGCGTACGCCCTGCGCGCCGAGGCCCGCGGCTTTGACTCGCTTTGGCTCGTCGACCACCTGCTGTTCCGCTTCCCCGAGCAGCCGACGCGGGGGATCTGGGAGTGTTGGTCCGTGCTGGCTGCCCTGGCCGAGGCCACCGAGCGGCTCACCCTCGGCACCTTTGTCGCGTGCACCGCCTTTCGCAACCCCGCCGTGCTCGCCAAGCAGGCGGCGAGTGTCGACGCCATCAGCGGCGGTCGGCTGATCCTCGGCCTCGGCGCCGGGTGGCACCAGCCCGAGTTCGACGCCTTCGGCATCCCCTTCGACCACACCGTTTCCCGGTTCGAGGAGGCGCTGGCGATTATTGTGCCGCTGCTCCGCGAGGGCCGGGTGGACTTCCGGGGCCAGTTCTACCGCGCCGAGCAGTGCGAGCTGCGCCCTGGCCCGGGCCGCCCCGGCGGCCCTCCCATCCTGATCGGCGCGTTCAAGCCCCGCACCCTCGGCCTCACCGCCCGCTACGCCGACCTTTGGAACACCTGCTGGCTGGGCTGGCCCGAGCTCCTGCCCGACCGCCGCGCCGACCTCGAAGCCGCCTGCGCGCGCGAAGGGCGCGACCCGGCGTCCGTCGGGGTTACCGTCGGCGTGTCCGTGGCCGGCCCTGGGCACGCGCGGACAACGCTCGACCGGGCAAAGGTCCTCGCCGGCTCCGTCGCCGAGGTTGCGGACGGGCTGCGCGCCTACCAGGAGCAGGGCGTGCGCCATGTGATCTGCTCGCTGGAGCCCGCGACCCTGGAGGCGGTGGATTGGCTGGCCGATGCTGTCGCCGCCGCGCGTGCGCCGGGCGGCCCCCGTGTCGCCGGCTGACCGCCCGGCCCCTTCGCCCCCGCTGGCCGGTAGCGCACCTGCCGCGCGCTGAGGCGCAAGGGAACCTGGCCGCGCCGGGCGCCACCCGAGCAGCGCTTGTATAGGAGCACGCCCAGTGATCGACCACACAACTGACCATCCCCGCGTCGCCGTGGCCGGCGGCATCCTTGAAGGGGCGATCGAGCCCGGCTCGCGCGTGCGCAGCTTCAAGGGTGTTCCATTCGCCGCGCCGCCGACCGGCGACCTGCGCTGGCGCCCGCCCCAGCCGGCCCCGCCGTGGGCGGGCGTGCGTCCGGCACACGAGTTCGGGCCACGCGCCATGCAGCTGCCCGTCTTCGGCGACATGAACTTCCGCTCAAACGGCATGAGCGAGGATTGCCTGTACCTCAACCTGTGGGCCCCCGCGGAGCCAGCGGCGGGGCCGCTGCCGGTGCTGGTTTATTTCTACGGCGGCGGGAACATCGCCGGCGATGGATCGGAGCCACGCTACGACGGCGCCCGCCTGGCGCAGCGCGGCATCATCACCCTTACCGTCAACTACCGCCTGAATATCTTCGGCTTCTTCGCGCACCCCGAGCTGACGCGCGAATCGCCGCACCACGCCTCAGGCAACTACGGCTACCTCGACCAGGTGGCGGCGCTTCGCTGGGTCCGGGAGAATATCGCCGCCTTCGGCGGCGACCCCGGGCGCGTGACCATCGCCGGCGAGTCGGCCGGCTCGATCTCCGTCAGCGCCCACATGGTGTCGCCGCTGGCGAAACACCTCATCGCCGGCGCCATCGGGTCGAGCGGCTCGCTGATGGGCGCGCTTCCGCCACTGCCCCTGGCGGACGCGGAGCGGGCCGGCCTAGGCCTCGCCACCAGCGTTGGGGCCTCGTCGCTTGCCGCGCTGCGGGCCTTGCCCGCCGAGCGGTTGCTGAGGGCGACGCGGGCGCTCGGGCCGGAGCACTTCGCCGGCGCGATCGACGGCTACTTTCTCCCTCGCGCCCCCGCCGACATCTACGCCGCCGGCGAGCAGGCCCGCGTGCCGCTGCTCGTCGGCTGGAACTCCGAGGAGGCCTCCTACCTGTCCCTGCTCCACGGCCAGGAGCCGACCCCCGCGCACTACCGCGCGGCCGTGCGCCGCCACTTCGGCGAGCGGGCCGAGCAGGTGCTTCAGCTCTACCCGGCCACGAGCGGCGAGGAGGTCATCGCGGCCGCGACGGAGCTCGCCAGCGACTCGTTTATCGGCTATAGCACCTGGAAGTGGGCCGACCTCCACGGCCGCACCGGCGGCCAGCCGGTGTACCGCTACCTGTACGCGCACCCGCGCCCCCCGATGCGCCCCGAGATGGGCGACGCCGTCGCCGGGCTCGCCGGCGGTGTGCTGCGCGGGGAGCAGGCCGAGGCGCAGCGCACGCCTCCGGCGCGGGGCGCGGTGCACTCGGCCGACATCGAGTATTTCCTGGGAAACCTCGCCACGAATACCGTTTACGCCTGGGCCGAAGCGGATGAGCGGCTGTCGGAGCTGATGCAGCAGTGTTATGCCAACTTTGTCACGGGCGGGGACCCGAACGGCCCCGGTGTGCCGCGGTGGCCGCCGGCGAACGCTGGTGGCACAGGCCAACTCATGCGCCTGGATGTTCACCCGGCTGTCGAGCCAGATCGCCATCACGCGCGGTACCTGCTTCTGGACGAGCACTTTGGCGGTACGCTTGCGCGTTGAGGTGTGTTTCGCGCGAAATACCACAGCCCCGTGCATTCGCACCGGGCTGTGGTAGGAGTTGGCTTGGCGCGACGGGCGCCTGCGGCTGCGGGGTGGTTAGGCGGTGATGGGGTGCAGGCCGAACTTCTGGGCGACGGCGGGGGTGATCAGGCCGAGCAGGGCGTAGCCGAGGCCGGCGATCACCAGGCCGAGCAGAGTGAAGCCGACGCCGAGGGCGATCGCGGCGTAGGAGGCGCCGATGGCCATCGCGGACAGGCTGAGCGAGGTGACCAGGCTGGCGGCGGTGAGCTGGGTGGTGCGGGCCTGGTTGGCGACGGGCTTGCCGTTGGCGTCCTTCAGGGCCTCGTCGGCGTTGTTCGTGCCGGCCGGG
>Ga0164290_1000497_pt1 | contig 121691 bp, 118 predicted proteins | sample Micstemetagenome_FD_108782 | JGI IMG/M metagenome (GOLD analysis project Ga0164290, IMG submission 108782) | Contaminated culture microbial community from soil near Moab, Utah, USA - Microcoleus steenstrupii SON62 (Illumina Assembly) | ecosystem: Environmental > Terrestrial > Soil > Soil crust... | reverse complement strand
GGTTGGACTGCGTCGCCTGGGCCACCCCGGCGACGGCGATCGGCGCCGCCAGGTTCACCGGGACCACCACCGGGGCGCTGGTGGCGACCGGGGCGAACTGGTCAGTGGAGTTGCCCTGGGCCGCGGCGTTGGACGCGGAGCCCCCACCCTTGCCGCCGTGGCTGCCGCCGCCCTGGCGGATGCTCTGGCGCGTGTCGTTGTTGGTCGCCGACGAGTCCACCTGGGTGTCGTTCGACTGCCGCGCCTGGGAGGAGCCCAGCACGGCGACGGGCACGGCGACGTTGACCGGCACCGTCACCGGGGCGCTCACGGCGACCGGGGCGAACTGGTCGGTGGAGTTGGACTGCGCGGCCGCGTTCGTGCCGGACCCGCCGCCCTTGCCCCCGTGGCGACCGTCCTGGCGGATGCTCTGCCGGGTCTCGTTGTCACTCGCCGACGAGTCGACGCCTGTGTCGTTCGACTGCCGCGCCTCCGAGGAGCCGGCGATCGCGATGGGTGCCGCGACGTTCACCGGCACCGTCACCGGGGCGCTGACGGCCACGGGGGCGAACTGGTCGGTGGAGTTGGACTGCGCGGCCGAGTTCGCGCCGGAACCCGATCCGCCGCCGCCCGAGGCGATGCGCTGCGTCGTGCGATTCGCCGCGGCGCCGGCGTCGATTTGCGCCTCGTTGGACTGGTGGACGCCCGAGGATCCCCCGACCGCGACCGGCGCGGAGACGTTCACCGGCACGGCCACGGGTGCGCTGGCGACGGCCGGGGCGAATTGGCCGGTGTCGTTCAGTTGCGCGGCGGACTGCCCCGGCGAGTTCGCCAGGGCGGTGCCGCCGCCGAGCGCGAGCGCCAGCGCGCAGGCGCCCACTATGCGGTACTTCATGGTGTCGATACCCCTGTGATCGGAGACGGTGCCCGGGCCGGTCGGCGCGGGCGACGGCGTGCGACCGCGCGGGGTCTAGCCGGGCCGTTCCGTCAGGGGGATCAGCGCCGCCGCATGGGGGCGCGCGACGACCGGCGCCATGCGGCGCCAGCCGTCGGGTGCGTAGAGGACGAGCACCGCCACCAGGGCGGCGACGAGGAGAAGTGCGAGGCCCGTGCCTCCGGCGCCCGCCGGCGCGGCCGGAGGGGACGGTCCCGGCGGCCCCCGCACCGGCGCGGGCCCCTCCCGGGGACCGGCGGCAGCCGCTTGGGGGGCGGCGCCGGACGCGGCCGGCGACGCGCCGACCGATGGCGGGACGGCCGGGGGCGGCACGGGCATGACCGCCGTGCCACCCGCGGCCGCGGGGGCACCGGTGGCGACACCCGGGTCGAGGACGGGCGCGGAGCCACCGGGGTCCGCCGGGCGGGCGGGTGCGGCGACGGGTGCGCGCGCGACGGGCCCGGCCAGGGTCTCCCACGCGTGGGCCTGCGGACCGGCCGCGCCGTGCGCGGGGGCGGGCACCGCGGGGGCGACCCTCGGCGGGGCGGCGGCGTCCACGGGGGGCGGACCGGAGCGGGGCGGGGAGGCGACCGGCGCGAGCACGCCGGCCCCCGGACGCGTCACCGGCCCGAGCGCTCCGGCCATGGGCCGTGTGACGGGCGCGAGCGCGCCGGTGACCGGACGGGTGACCGGTGCCAGGACCTCGGCGGCCGGCCGCGCCACGGGAGCCACGGTGCGACGGACCGGACGGACGACGGGCGCGAGCGCGCCGGTGACCGGCCGGGCGGCCGGCACCGCGCGAGCCACAGTCTCGGTGACCGGCGCCGCCGCCGGCGCGAGGCGCTCCGCGACGGGCGCCGCCGCCCGGGTGGCGGGGGCCAGGGCGGGCGCGGCGACCTCCACGGCGGGGGCGACGCGCCGCACGGTGGGCGCGACGGCGTCCGCCACGTGCGGGACGACGGCCGGGGCGGGCGGGGGCGTGGGCGCGGGCACCGCGACGGGCACCCGTGCCGGCACCGCGGCGGGGGCCGGGGTCGCGACCGGAGGCGCGGGTGCGGGGATGGCGACGGGCGGCGGCGGAGCGGCGGGGAGCGGCGGCGTCCCCGGCGTCGCCCTCACCGGTGCGATCGCGCCGGCGACCACGTCGCCCAGCGTGGGCGCGCCGAGCGCGCCCGAGGGGAGCGCGAGCGCGAGCACGGCGACGGCGCCCGCGATACACGCGCGCCACCCCCGACGTCGTCGTGGCCCCGGTCCCGCCATGCACCATCCCCAGGAGACAGCCGGTTCATACGACGGGGCGGGGGCCGGCGGGAACCCCCCGATCGTTCAGTCCGCCTCCGGGCGGGCCGCCGTCCACAGGCCCGTGATCGCCGCCCCCATGGCCGCGAGTTCGGTCTCGGTGGCCTCGAGGGCGTCCGGGAGGCGCCGCAGGGAGCGGTTCACGGGGAAGGCCGCCACGAGCCCCATCCGGCGCACCAGGCCCGGCAGCAGGTCGAGCTGCCCGCACACGCCCACGCAGGGGACGCCCGCCTCCCGGCAGGCCGCGGCCACCGCGGCGGGCGCCTTACCCTCGAGGCTCTGGGCGTCGAGGCGCCCCTCGCCCGTGACGCACAGCTCCGCCCCCGCCAGCTTGCCGGCGAGTCCGGCGGCGTCCAGCACGAGCGCGGCGCCGGGCGTCAGCGTGCCGTCGAGCAGGGCGACGAGTCCGGCCGCCGCGCCGCCGGCGGCGCCCGCACCCGGGAGATCGGCGACGTCGCGCCCCGTCGCCCGGGCGAGGGCCGCCGCGTAGGTGCGCAGGCCCAGGTCGAGGCGGGCGACGGCGTCCGGTGACGCCCCCTTCTGCGGCCCGAAGACCGCCGCCGCCCCGTCCGGCCCCACCAGCGGGTTCCGGACGTCGCAGGCCACCAGCACCTCGGCGTCCGCCAGGCGCGGGTCGCGGCCCGACAGGTCGACCTCCGCCACGCGGCCCAGGTCGGCGCCGCGCCCGTCGAGCTCCGCGCCGGACGCGTCCCGGAAGCGCACCCCCAGTGCCCGGGCCAGTCCCATGCCGCCGTCCGTGGTGGCGCTCCCGCCGAGCCCGACGATGATGCGCGTCGCACCCAGGTCCAGCGCCGCGCGGATCTGCTGCCCCGTGCCGAAGGTGCTGGTGCGCTCCGGGTCGCGCTCGTGGTCGGTGAGCCGCTCGTACCCGCTCGCCTGCGCCAGCTCCACGACCGCCGTGTGCCCGGGCAGCTCGCCGATGGAGGCGTCCACCTCGCGGCCCAGCGGGTCGCGCACGCGGCCGCCGCGGCGCCGTCCCCCCGCCGCCGCCACCAGCGCGTCGAGCGTGCCCTCCCCGCCGTCGGCCACCGGCACCACGCGGGTCTCGACACCGGTGGCGGCCAGTCGCACGCCGGCGGCCAGCGCGCGGGAGGCGTCCGCGGCCGAGAGCGCGCCCTTGAACGCCGCCAGCGCGACGACGACGGGTCCCACTAGCCCGGCCCGCCGGCGCCGCCGGGCGGCGGCACGCCGACGAAGCGCGCGAGCCAGTCGTGGAACTCCTCGTCCCCCAGGCGGTCGCGCGCGGCGCCCATCTCGTCGGCGTCGGCCCCGACCGGGATGCGGAAGGGCGTGCCGGGGGTCAGCGCGGCCGCCACGACGGCGCGGGCGACCTCGTCGTCGGAGGACGACGCGCGCTCCCGCCAGGCGCGGAAGCCCGCGCGCAGGTCCTCGAAGAAGTCCGCCCACGGCCCCTCGCCCTGGGCGAGCGCCCCCGTGACGCGGGTGGCCCGGGGGAAGTCGGTGTCCACCATCCCGGGCTCCACCACGTGGACCCGCACCCCGAAGGACGCCAGCTCCACGCGCAGGGCCTCCGACCAGGCCGACATGCCGTATTTGGTGGCGTGGTACAGCCCGAGCAACGGGTTCGCGAGCCGCGCGCCGATCGACGAGACGTTCACCACCACGCCCTCGCCCCGCCGGCGCATGCCGGGCAGCACCCGCTGCGTCACGGCCACCGCGCCGAACAGGTTGGTCTCGAACATGCGCCGCACCTCGTCGAGGTCGACGTCCTCCGGGCTCCCGAGCACGGCGTAGCCGGCGTTGTTGACCAGGCAGGCCAGCGGTCCGCCGGCGTGCCCCTCCGCACGCGCGGTGGCCGCCGCCACCTGGTCGGGATCGGTCACGTCGAGGGGCACCACGAGCAGGGCCGGGTCGTCGGGCAGGGTCGCCCGCGCCGCCTCCACGTCGCGGACGCCGGCGACCACGCGCCAGCCCTCCTCGGCGAAGCGCCGGCAGCAGGCCCGGCCGATGCCGCGGCCGGCGCCGGTGACGAGGACGGTGGGGGCGTCGGGCATCCGCCGCGACCCTACCGGGCGGGCCGCGGCGGCCGTGTGCCTTCAGGGGGCGGCGGGGGGCGCCGCGGCCTGCGGTACCGCGTGCTCCGCCGTGGGCGCGGGCGGCGGCGGCAGCCGCAAGGTGAAGGTGGAGCCCGCGCCGGGTGCCGACACCAGGTCGATCTGGCCGCCGTGGGCCTGCGCCAGGGCCCGTGCGATGGCGAGGCCCAGGCCCGCGCTGCGGCCCTCGCGGCTGGGGTCGCCGCGGTAGAAGCGGTCGAACACGAACGCCTGCTCCTCCAGCGGGATGCCCTCGCCCGTGTCGCGCACCGACAGCAGCGCCGCGTCGTCGGTGCGTCCCGCGGAGATCTCGATCTCCCCGCCGGCCGGGGTGTGGCGCAGGGCGTTGTCCACGAGGATCAGGAGGATCTGCTCGATGCGCGCGGGGTCGGCGTGGACGGGCACCGGCCCGTCGCCGCGCGCCCGCATGACCACGCCCTCGCGCTCCGCGAGCGGTCGGCGCGAGGCGACCACGCCCTCGACCAGGTCGTCCAGGTCGAAGCGCTCGCGCTCCAGGGGGAGGCCGCCGGCGTCGAGCCGGGCCAGCTGCAGCTGCTCCTCGACCAGCCGCTCCAGCCGGTCGGCCTCCCCGCTCATCAGGCCCAGGAACTCCCGCTGGTGGCGGGCGTCCACGCCGCCGTCCTGCAGCAGCTCGAGCAGGCCCTTGATCGCGGCCAGAGGCGTCTTGAGCTCGTGGGAGACGTTGGCCACCAGGTCGCGGCGGGCGCGCTCCAGGCGGCGCTCCTCGGTGACGTCGCGCAGGGTCACCACCGCGCCCCCGTCGGGTGCGCCGAGGCGCGTCACCGTGACCTGGAGCTCCGCCCCGTCGGGCAGCGTCGCCTCCGCCGGGGCGGCGTCCGCGCCCGCCTCGGCGGCCTCCCGGACGGCCCGCACCAGGGGCGGGGGCAGCTCGTCCAGCCGTGCCAGGCGCGCCCCCGGGGGCAGGCCCAGGATCCGCAGCGCGGCCGGGTTGACCTGCGCGATGCGCCCGTCGTCGCCCAGGGCGAGCACGCCCTCCGCCAGCGAGGCCACCAGCACCCGCGCGCGGTCACGCTCCCCCGTGATCTGCCCCACCTGCGCCTGGATGCGGGCCGCCATCGTGTTGAGTCCGTCCCCGAGCATCGCGACCTCCGCCGGCCCGACCACGGGGGCACGGGCGCCCAGGTCGCCGGAGGCCAGGCGGGTGGCGGTGCGCGCCAGCCGCGCGATGCGACGGCCGATGAGGCGCGAGAGCAGGTAGCCCGCCAGGGCGGCGAGGCCGAACACCACCGCGACGGCAAGGGTGACGCGGTTGCGGACGATGCCGATCTCCGCCCCGCCCCCGCGCACGCGCATGGCCGCCGTGATCTGGATGGGCGGCCCGACGCCGGACGACTCGACCACCCGCACGCTCACGGCCGAGTAGTCGCGCGGCCACGCCCGCCGGTAGGGCGTTCGCGGGAAGGCGTCGAGCAGGTCGCAGCAGCGCGCCGACTCGTAGCGGCCGGAGCGGAACCCGCCCACCTCGACGCGCACCTCCGCCGCGAACTCGTTGGCGATCTGCTGGGCGAGCCGGTCCAGGGAACTCGGATCCAGCGCCGACGTGGCCCGCGCGCGCTGCTGGATGGCGGACTCGAGCGCGATCGCCTCCGACTGCACCCGGTCGCGGCGCAGCGCCTGGTCCAGCGTGGGCAGCACCCCCAGCAGCACCGCGAGGCTGGCCGCGAACCCGACCGCGATCAGGGTCGCGATGAGCAGCCCCTGCAGGCCGGGACGCCGGCGGGTCACGTCACTGCTTCACGACGTCGCGCCCGAACGCGTACCCCACGCCCCGCACCGTGCGGATGAGCTGCGGGTTGGAGGCGTCCTCCTCCACCTTCTGGCGCAGGTGCCGCACGTGCACGTCGACGCTGCGGAGGTCGCCGAAGAACGAGCCCTGCCAGAGGTGGTTCATCAGCTCCTCGCGCGTGAACACGCGCCGCGGCGAGGACGCGAGCTTGTGGAGCAGCTCGAACTCGGAGTAGGTGAGGTGCACCTCCTCGCCGTCGCGGGTCACGGTGCGCGCGACGGGGTCGATCTCGACGTCGCCGGCGCGCAGCACCTGCCCGCGCTCGGGCGTCGCGCGGGCGCGGCGCAGGTTGGCGCGCACCCGCGAGACCAGCTCGCGGGGCGAGAACGGCTTGGTGACGTAGTCGTCGGCCCCCAGCTCCAGGCCCAGGACCTTGTCCAGCTCCTCGCCGCGGGCGGACAGGATGATGATCGGCAGGTTGCCCTGGGCGCGGACGCGCTTGCAGACCTCCAGCCCGTCGACGCCGGGCAGCATGAGGTCGAGGATCATCAGGTCGACGTCCTCGTCGGCCGCCACCCGGAGCGCGTCGTCCCCGCGGGCCGCCGTGACCACCTCGAAGCCGGCCTCGCGCAGCGCGTACTCGACGACCGTGCGGATCGCCTGCTCGTCCTCGACCACCAGGATGCGCTCGGCCACCGCCCCCAACGGTACCGGGGCCGCGCCACCGGGGGCGCCGGGCGGGTCGCGGGACGCGCCGCGACGCCCGGTGCGCGTCCGCGGGCGGCGCCCGGCTACCCTTGGGGGCGCCCCTCCGCGGACCCACAGAGGACCATGGACTCCGACCGCACGCCCCCGCGCCCCCGCCGCCGCCCGCCCGCCTGGCTCACCACGGCGATCCTGCCCGCCGTGGTCGGCGCGGCCGTCGCCCTGGGGGTGACCTCCGTGGTGGACGTCGCGGGCGACGACGGGGGCACCACGACCGTGATCCGGGAGGTGGCGGCATCCGGCGGGGGCCCGGACGGCCCGGTCGCGCCGCCCGCCCCGTCGGGCGCGCCGGGGACGGGCGCCCGCACGGGGGCGCAGCCGAGCGTCGCCGCCGTCTACCGCCAGGTGGCGCCCAGCGTGGTGCGGGTGGAGTCGGGTGACGGCATCGGCGGCCGTCTGGGCACGGGCTTCGTGATCGACCGCCGCGGGCACGTGCTGACCAACGCGCACGTCATCCAGAGCGGTTCGGCCCGCGCGCGGGTCGTGTTCGGCGACGGCAGCGAGCGCGACGCCCAGGTGCTGGGGCGCGACGAGGACATCGACCTCGCGGTGCTCCGCGTGGACGACCTGCCCTCCTCGGCGCGCGTCGCGCCGCTGGGGTCGGTGCGGAACCTGACCGTCGGCGACGCGGTGATCGCGATCGGCAACCCGCTCGGGTTCGACCAGACCGTCACGAGCGGCATCGTGTCGGCCCTCAAGCGCCCGATCCGATCGCCCAACGACACCACGATCCAGAACGTGGTGCAGACCGACGCCGCCATCAACCAGGGCAACTCCGGCGGGCCGCTGCTGGACGCCCGGGGGCGGGTGGTGGGGATCAACTCGCAGATCGCCACGGAGAGCGGCGGCAACGACGGCATCGGCTTCGCGGTGCCCATCGACACCGTCCGGCCGGTGGCCGAGAGCATCATCGCCACCGGGAGGGCCCAGCACGCCTGGATGGGGATCCAGGGGGTCCCGATGCTGCCGGAGGTGCAGGAGGCCAACGACCTGCAGGGCGTGCGCGGCGTGATGGTGGTGGAGGCCGACGAACGGGGGCCGGCGCGGGCCGCGGGCCTGCGCGGCGCGACGTCGGGCACCGGCCCCACCGACACGCCCCGGGGCGGCGACGTGATCGTCGGGGTCGACGGCCGGCCCGTGGAGGACATGGCCGACGTGAGCCTGGCCGTCACCAGCCGCCGCGTCGGCGACCGCCTCACGGTGACCGTGCTGCGCGACGGCGCGCGGCGCGACGTGACCATCACCCTCGGCGACCGCCCGGGGGGCACGGGATGAGCCAGGGCGACCCCCAGGGGCGGCCGGGGCGGCGCCGGGTCGAGAGCCGCCAGGAACTGCTGGCGCGGGTGGTGCGCGAGCAGGAGGCCCTGCACCCCACGCCCGTCTACAGCATGCGCGCCAAGCGCCGGCTGCGGATCTACCTGGTGCTCATCTGGCCGCTGTCGTTCGCGATCGCCGGTCTCACGGGCTGGCTGCTGGGCTGGTCGCCGCTGGAGTGGATGGGGTTCGCGGTCGGCCTGGTGCTGGCCTTCGCCTACATCGGCTACGTGCTGATCACCGAGCGTGACGACGGGCGCATCCACCGCAGCACGCGCGCCCTCCTCGACGAGGGGCGTGCGGGGACGCCGCCGGCCGACCCCTCCGACGCGCGCGAGGGCGGCGAGGGCTAGCCGCCGGGTCGGGAGGCGCGCGCGGACGGGATGTCCGGACCGCCCAGCAGGCGCACGCAGTGGGGCACGGCGGGCCACACCGCGTCCAGGTGCATCGCGATCGCCGTCGGGCGGCCCGGGAGGTTCAGCAGCAGCGCCGCGCCCCGGTGCCCCGCGACCTGCCGCGACAGCAGCGCCGTGGGCACGGTGGGCAGGGAGGCCGCCCGCATCGCCTCGCCGAAGCCCGGCAGCAGCCGGTCGCACACGTCCGCCGTCGCCTCGGGGGTGACGTCGCGGGGCGCCGGGCCGGTGCCCCCGGTGGTGACCACGAGCGCGCAGCCGTGCGCGTCGACGAGGTCCACGAGCGTGCGTGAGATCTCGCCCCGCTCGTCGGGGACCAGCCGGGCGAGGCACCTCCACGGACCGGCGATGGCGTCCTCCAGATACCGCCGCACCGCCGGGCCGCCCTCGTCGGCGTACTCCCCCCGCGTCGCCCGGTCCGAGACCGTGACGACGCCCACGTGCAGCGGGCGAGGGGCGCCCGGGCCCGCGCTCACCCGCGCCCGGCGCCGCCCCGCGCCACGATCTGGCGCTTGATGTGGGCGAGGATCGCCCCCATACCCCGCAGGCGCAGGGGGGAGATGACCTCGCCGAGGCCCATGCCCGTGAAGAAGTCGGAGGGCGTCTCGAGCACCTCGTCGACCGTCGCCCCGTCGAGGCCGGCCTTCAGGACGCCCGCGTAGCCCCGCGTGGTCGGCGCCTCGGGCGGCGCGTCGAAGAACAGGTGCACCCGCCCCCCGTCGACCTCGGCGGCGACGAAGAACGGGGTCTGGCACTCGTGCACACGCTCGAGGAGGCCGGCGTCGGCGAGGCGCGCCGGCAGAGGGGGCAGGCCCCGGCTGAAGTCGAGCAGCATCGCCAGGCGCAGCTCCCGGGGCGAGTCCGCGAACTCCTCGACGATCTCCTGGAGGGGGGCCGGCATCACGACGAGGGCGTCCCCACCGGCGGACGGACCGGGTGGCCCGGGCGCTCGATCGGCACGCGCACCGAGTTGCCCCACTCCACCCAGGAGCCGTCGTAGTTGCGCACGTGGGGGAAGCCCAGCAGGTGGGTGAGCACGAACCAGGTGTGGCTCGACCGCTCGCCGATGCGGCAGTAGGCGACCACCTGCTCGTCGGGCGACAGGCCCTGCTCGTCGACGTAGATCGCGCGGAGCTCCGCGGCGCTCCGGAAGGTGCCGTCGTCGTTGGCCGCCCGCCGCCAGGGGACGTTGCGCGCGGTGGGGATGTGCCCGGCGCGCAGCGCGCCCTCCTGGGGGTAGTCCGGCATGTGCGTGAGCTCCCCGTTGAACTCCCCGGGCGAGCGCACGTCCACCAGCGGACCGCGTCCCAGGTGCGCGAGCACGTCCTCCTTGAAGGCGCGGATCGTCGCGTCGTCGCGCTCCACCACGGGGTACTCCGTGCGCGGGCGCTGCGGCACGTCGGTGGTGAGCGGGCGGCCCTCCGCGATCCACTTGGCGCGGCCTCCGTCGAGGAGCCGCACGTCGCGGTGGCCGAAGAGGCTGCACACCCACAGGGCGTACGCCGCCCACCAGTTGTTGTTGTCGCCGTAGAAGACGATCGTGGTCTCGGGGGTGATGCCCTTGGCGGCCATCAGCCGCGCGAAGCCCTCGGGGTCGACGTAGTCGCGCGCGACCGGGTCGTTGAGGTCCTGGTGCCAGTCGATCTTGACGGCGCCCGGGATGTGCCCCGTGTCGTAGAGCAGCACGTCCTCGTCGGACTCCGCCACGACGACGTCCGGGTGGTCGAGCCGCTCGGCCAGCCACGCCGTCGTCACAAGCCGCTCCGGGTGCGCGTACTCCGCGAGCTTGAGGTCCGGGTCGTTCTCCACGCTCATGCCTGCTCCTCGCGCCGGGGCGGTCTGCCGGCGGCGTCCGCCGCCCGATATACGGAATATACCCGGGCTTTCGGGATATTCACCGGGCGGCGCAGGCGGCGCAGCGCCCCCGGAGCACCACGTCGTGGTCGTCGGGGGCGAACCCGGCGCGCCCGGCCGAGGCCATGAGGGCCCGCTCCAGGTCGGGGTCCTCGAAGGGCTCCACCCGTCCGCAGGCCGTGCACACGAGGTGGTGGTGGTGGTGGCCCGCCGGGTCCGCCGCCTCGAACCGCGAGACGCCGTCCCCGAAGTCGAGGCGGGTCACCAGGCGGAGCGCCGCGAGCTGCTCCAGCGCCCGGTACACGCTGGCGATGCCGGCGCGCCGGCCCCCCTCGCGGAGGCTGTCGAAGATCCCCTGGGCGGTGATGCCGCAGGGCGCCCGGGCGAGGGCCTCGATCACGGCCGTCCGCGCTCCGCCCGACCGGAAGCCGGCCTCCGCGAGGGCGCGCCGGGCGTGGTCCGTCCAGGCCCCGGGGTCGTGAGCGCCGTGGCTCACCGGTGCTCCGGGTCCCCGGGGCCGTGGGCGTGCCCGGGGTCCACCGCCAGCGGCACGCCGGGCAGGAGGTCGGTGAGGACGAGCCCGAAGGTCTCCATGACCGCCTCGCGCGTGACCGCCTCCGCGGGGGGTCCCACCGCCACGACGCGGCCGGCGAGCAGCAGGGCCTGGTCGGCGGCGACGGCCTCGCGGATGTCGTGGGTGGCGGTCACCACCGCCGCGCCGCGGGCCCGCTCCTGCTCCAGCACCCGCTGCAGCACCCCGCGTGCCGAGGGGTCGAGGCCCGAGGCGGGCTCGTCCAGCACCAGGACGTCGGCCTGCGCCGCGAGCGCCTGCGCCACGAACACCCGCTGCTGCTGGCCGCCCGACAGCGTCCGCAGCGGCGCGTCCGCGAGGTGGGCCATCCCCATCCGGTCCAGGGCGGACCGCACCAGGTCGCCGTCCCCCCTGCCGGGGCGGCCGAGGAGACCCCGACGGGCGAAGCGCCCCATCGCGACCACGTCCGCGGCGCGCAGCGGCAGGACGAAGCCGCGCGGGTGGAACTGCCCCACGTAGGCGACCCGCGCCGGCGCCCGCCCCGGGGCGCCGCCCAGCACGCGCAGGGAGCCCGCGACGGGGGGCTGCAGCCCCACCAGCGTGCGCAGCAGCGTCGACTTCCCCGACCCGTTGGTCCCCACCAGCGCCAGCGACGTGCCGAGGGCGACGCGCAGGTCGATGCCCCCGACGACCGGGTGCCCGTGCCACCCCACCGCGAGGCCGGCCGCCTCGACCGCCCACGTCGCACCCGCCCCGTCCGCGCCCGTCATGCGACCGCCGGGGGGCGGCGCCCGCGCAGGCCCGTCAGGGCGAGGGCGACGAAGAACACGGCCACCTGCACCAGCACGATCGAGCCGCCCGCCGCCAGGTCGTACCGGTACGACAGCGCCAGGCCGGCCCACACCGACAGCGCCCCGAGCACCGCCGCCCCGGCCATCATCGCCCCCATACGACGCGCGACGAGGGCGGCCGTCGCGGGCGGCGCCACGATCATCCCGAACACCAGCAGCGTCCCCACCGCGCGGAACGACACCACCACGGTCACCGCGATGAGGGCGAGCATCAGCGCGTGGTACCGGCCCGCGGGGAAGCCCGCGGCGGTCGCGGCGTCGGGGTCCACGGAGAGCAGCAGGAAGGGCCGCGCGCAGACGGCCGCGGCCACGACCACCACCAGCGTCGCGAGCGCCTGGTCGCGCACGTCGCCCCAGCCGAGCCCCAGCACGTCGCCGAACAGGATGCGGGTGAGGTCCCCCGTGAACGAGTCGGACCGGGACACCACCACCACGCCGAGGGCGAGCATGCCGGCGAACAGCAGGCCGATGGCGGTGTCGCCGGACAGGCGCGAGCGCCGGGTGACCAGCGTGACCCCGCCGATCATCACGGCGGCGCCGGCCCCCGCCCCCAGCAGGGTCGGCGCGCCCAGGATCAGGGCCGCGGCGACGCCCGGCAGCACCCCGTGCGCGAGCGCGTCGCCGATGAACGCGAGCCCGCGGAGCACGACGAAGGTGCCGACCACCGCGGACGCGAGGGCGACGAGGCCGCCCGCCAGCAGGGCGCGCTGCAGGAACTCGCTGTCCAGGAACGGGCTGACCAGGACGTCCACGCTCAGCCCGACGGGTCGCGCCGCAGCCCGGTGACCACCAGGTCCATCAGCCGGGTCATGAGCCCGGCGTAGGTGCCGTCGGGCGAGGTGTGCGTGGGCAGTTCCACGACGGCCACGCCGGCCTCGTCGGCGACGCTGCGCGCCACCGGCGCGGGCGTGCCGAGCTCGGTGAAGATCGTCGGCACCCCCGCCGCGCGGATCACCTCCACCAGCTCGGCCAGGCGACGGGCGGACGGCTCGGCCTGGGAGGAGAGCGAGGGGACGATGGCGCCCGCGAGCCGGAAGCCGTAGCGCGCGGCGAAGTAGCCCATCGAGTCGTGACCGGTGATCAGGACCCGCCGCCCCGGGGGCACGGTGGCCGCCCGGGCGCGCAGATCGGCGTCCAGCGCCGCGAGGCGGCCGCGGAGCGCGGCGGTGCGGGGCCCGGTGTCGAGGCCCGTCCGCCGCGCCAGCTCGGGCCCGAGGGCGGCGACCACGCCCGACATCGCGACCGGATCGAGCCAGACGTGCGGATCCTCGTCGCCGTGCTCCTCCTCGCCCGCGTGCTCCTCCTCGTCCGCGTGCTCCTCCTCCGCGTGCGCCTCGCCCCCGCCCGCCGGGCGGAGCGCGACGTGGTCGGTGGCGGTGAACACCGCGGCGCCGTCCTCCCGGGCGCGGTCGACGGCGTCGTCGAGGCCGGCCTCGAGGCCGAGGCCGTTGACCACCACCAGGTCGGCGTCGCGCAGGCGCCCGGCGTCCCGGGCGGAGGGCTGGAAGTCGTGCGGGTCGGCCCCCTCGGGCATCAGCACCTCCACCTGCGCGTCCTCGCCCACGAGGTCGCGCACGAGGGCGCCGAGGACGGCGGTGGTGACGACCACGCGCGGGCGGTCGCCGGCGTCGCCGGCGCCGTCACCGCCGCATGCGGCGAGCGGGAGGAGCACCAGCAGGGCGGCGAGCGCGGCGAGCGCGGCGCGGGGGCGGCGGGGCACGATCATGGTGGGAATCATTACCATCTTCCCGGGTCCGGCCGCGGCGCGGAGGTGCCTCTAGGATCGCCGGGTGGACGCCCCACCCGCCATCCGGCCCGCCCGCACGGCCGACGCGACGGCCATCGGGCGCATCTACGACGAGGGCATCGCGGACGGCAACGCCACGTTCGCGGCCGGCCCCCACCGGGCCGAGGAGCGGCGGCGCTGGCTGGCCGCGCGCGCGGCGCGGGCGCCGGTGTTCGTCGCCGACCACGACGGCGAGGTGGTCGGGTGGTCGGCGCTCGCGCCGTTCTCCCACCGCCCCTGGTACGACGGCGTGGCCGAGTACACGGCGTACGTCGCGCGGGCGGCGCGCGGCGCGGGCGTGGGCGGCCTGCTGCTGCGCCACCTGGTGGGCGCGGCCCCGGGCCTCGGCTACTGGAAGCTGGTGGGCATGATCCTGGCCGCCAACCCCTCGGGACTGGCGCTGGCGCACGCCAACGGCTTCCGCACCGTGGGGACGCACCGCGGGCACGGGCGCATCGGCGACCGCTGGCACGACGTGGTGGTCGTGGAGCGCCACCTCGTGCTCGACGGCGCCCCGTGACCGCCCCCGGGCGCCCGGAGGCGCTGCTCGTCCACACCGACCGCATGGGCTACGCCCAGGCCTGGGACGTGCAGCGGCGGCTGGCGGCGGCACGGCGCGCGGGGGCGGTCCCCGACGTGGTCTGGCTGCTGGAGCACCCGCCCGTGTACACGTACGGCCGCCACGGCCGGCGCGACGACCTGCACGTCGACGACGCGGCCCTGGCGCGCCTGGGCGCCGAGGCGCACGCGGTGGACCGGGGCGGGCAGATGACCTGGCACGGCCCCGGGCAGACGACGGGCTACGTGATCGCCGACCTGCGGCCCGGCCGCCGCATCCGCCCCTTCGTGGACGCGCTGGTCGGGGCGATGGCCGACGCGGCCGCGGCCGCCGGGGTGCCGGACGCGCAGCCCGGCGACGACGCCATGGGGCTCTACCGGGAGGGGCGCAAGCTGGGCAGCGTCGGCATCCGCGCCGAGGGCTGGGTCACCACGCACGGCGTGGGGCTCAACCGGGACCCCGATCCCCGCTGGTTCCCCCTGATGACCGCGTGCGGGGCGCCCGACGTGCCGACCACCTCGATCGCGCAGGAGGGCGGCGACCCCGACCGGCGGCGGGTGGAGGCGGCGCTCGCGACCGCGCTGGCCGCGCGCCTGGGCCGCCATCTCGTACCGGCCCCCCTGGAGGAGGTGCTGCGGGCCGCCGAGGCGGCCGCCGGGGGCCGCGCCTAGGGGCGGCGCGCCTCCCAGGCGGCGAGCACCGCCGCCCGCAGGGCGTCGTCGGCGTCGCCGGCGCCGGCCTCGTCGAGCCAGGCGTCGACCAGCTCGCCCGGGGTCTCCCACGGCTCGGCGTCCGGGTGCGCCTCCAGCAGCGCGTCCGCCAGCGCCTCGGGATCCGCGTCCGGCCCCACCCCTAGAGCAGGTTGACCGCGGCCGCCACGGCGAGGATCAGGATCACCGCGCCGTAGCCCAGGTAGCCGGAGGCGAGCAGGGCCGCGCCCAGGCCGCCGAGCAGCACGGCCATGACGATCCAGAAGGCGCGTGACAGCCCGTCGGCGCCCAGGGTCCAGCCGGAGCCGGGGGGGCGCACGGGCGTCTCGGGTCGGTCGGCCACGGCGCGACTGTAGTGCAGCCGGCGGGCGGACGGGCGTCGGGCGGAAGGGGCTGTGCCGCGCGCCGGGCCCGGGCTAGCGTCCGGCGCCACCCGACCCGGAGGGACCCATGGACGCCAGCAGTCACCCCGTCGCCGTCGGGGACGTCGCGCCCGACTTCACGCTGGGCGACCACCGCGGCGAGGCCGTCACGCTGTCCGGCCTGCGCGGCCGGCCGGTCGTGCTGAACTTCTTCCCGCTCGCCTTCAGCGACGTGTGCACGACCCAGTTCCGTGACATCGGCCGCGGGGCCTACGCGGACGCCGGTGCCGTGGTGCTGGCCGTCTCGGTGGACCACGCCAACAGCCTCGGCGCCTTCGCCGCGGCGGTGGGGGCCGCCGACGTGACGTTCCTGTCCGACTTCCTGCCCCGGGGCGAGGTGGCGCGGGCCTACGGCGTCTGGGTGCCGGAGCGCGGCCACTCCGGGCGGGCGACCTTCGTGATCGACCCGGCCGGCGTGGTGCGCCACGCCGACCGCCCGCCCACCCCGCTCACCATCCCCGACCCCGCCGCGGCGCGCGGGGCGGCCCTCGCCTGCGCCCCGGGGACGCCCTAGGCGCGGGCGGCCAGCTGGCCGCAGGCGGCGTCGACGTCGGCACCGCGCGAGCGGCGCAGAGACGCCTCGATCCCCGCGCGCGCCAGGGCCTCGGTGAACGCCCGGCGGCGCTCCGGGGGGCTGGCGGTGTAGCCGGAGGCGGTGGGGTTGTACTCGATCAGGTTCACGTGGAAGCGGCCGTCGCGCAGCAGGCCCGCGAGCCGGCGCGCGTCGGCGGGGGTGTCGTTGACCCCGTCCAGCAGCAGGTACTCGATGAACACCCGCCGTCCCGTGCGGTCGCAGTAGCGGCGGCACGCCGCGAGCACGTTGGCGATGGGGTAGCGGGCGTTGATGGGCATCAGGCGCCCGCGCGTCTCGTCGTCCGCGGCGTGCAGCGACAGCGCGAGCCGCACCGGCAGGGGGTGCTCGGCCAGCCGGGCGATGCCCGGCACCCACCCGGCGGTGGAGATGGCGATCGCGCGCGCCGAGATGCCGAGGCCGTCCGGCCGGTTCATGTCGTCGCAGGCCGCCAGCACGGCGTCGAGGTTCTGCATGGGCTCACCCATGCCCATGAACACCACGTTGGACAGGCGCGCCCCCTGCCGCTCCGCCTCGGCGCGGGCGAGCATCGCCTGCTCCAGGATCTCCCCGCGCGTCAGGTCGCGCCCGGCGCCCATCGCACCGGTGGCGCAGAAGCGGCAGCCGAGGGCGCAGCCCGCCTGGCTCGACACGCACACCGTCCGCCGGCCCTGCGCGTGGGCGATGAGGACCGCCTCGACCACCCGGCCGTCGCCGAGGGCGAGGCGCCACTTGACGGTGCCGTCACGGGAGGTGCTCGCGGACTCGGGCCGCACGCTCCACAGCGGGCCGTGCTCCGACAGCCGGGCGCGCAGGGTGCGCGGCAGCGTCGTGACGTCGTCCCACGTCGCGGCCCCGGCGGCCTGCGCCTGCACGATCTGCGTCAGCCGGAACGCCGGCTGCCCCCAGCCCTCCAGCAGGCCGGCCACCCTCTCCCGCTCCACCGCGGTCCTCCGTCACGCGTGCACCCGTCGGGGCGAGGGTAGCGGGACGGCCCCGCGCGGCGCGGCCGGGGTCGCCCCTAGACCCCGGGCCCCGCGATGGCCGCCGCCGGGTCCGGCTCGACGTGCGGGATCACCCGGCGGTAGGCGCGGGTCCCGACGACCACCACGAACGCGGCCAGCGCCAGGGCGAGGGCGGAGAAGGCCCCCAGCGCGGCCGTGAGGCCGACCGCCCCGGACAGGTAGCCCAGCCCGATGGTGGGCAGGGTGCCCGCGTAGGCGCACATGTAGAGGGCCGACATCAGCTTGCCCCGCTCGGAGATCGGGACGGAGACGCCGCAGATCGCCGTGCCGCCCTTGAGGATGAGCCCGTTGAGGAACCCGATCACGGCGGCGGCGACCACGACCACCGCGGCGCTGTCGAGGCCGGCGGCCGACACCACCAGCAGCGAGCCGACGGCCCCGCCGAGCGTCCCGGCGACCACCGAGGCCCGCGGGGGCACCCGCCGCGCCACGACCGGCGTGAGGCCCCCGGTGCCGAGGATCAGGAAGCCCACCAGCCCGATCACGGCCAGGTTCTGGACGTCGAGCACGCGCACCATGTACAGCGGCACCACCGACAGCAGCGTGGCGTCGAGGTAGCCCACCATGAACGCCGCCGGCGCGAGGAACAGCGCGAACCCCCCGAACTGGCCCGGCGGCACGCCCACCCCGATCATCCGCGCCGGCCGGACGGGTGGCGCCCCCGCGCGCCGGCCGACGGTCTCAGGCGTCAGGGCGATCGCCGCGAAGGCGACCACCATCAGCGCCAGGTGCACCTCGAACGGGGCGTGCAGCGGGTTCCCCGCGTATTCGGCGATCAGCCCCGCCATGCCGGGGCCCAGCCCGAAGCCCAGGCGGAACACCAGGCCCGCGACCACCGAGGCGGTGGCGCGGGACGACGCCCGCGCGTGGTCGACGATCAGCGCGGTGCCCACGCCCAGGAAGCCGCCGATCGCCAGTCCCTGGAACACCCTGCCGAGGAACAACAGGGGCACCGCCTCGGCCCAGGCGAGCAGCAGGGAGGCGAGGCTGATGCTGACCATCGCGGGGACCATCACGGCCTTGCGCCCGAAGCGGTCGCTGAGGTTGCCCGACAGCAGCATCGTCGGCACGACCGTGGCCGTGTAGGTGGCGAACAGCAGCGTCACCTGGCCGTCCGAGAGGTCGAAGCGGTCCTGGTACAGCGGCAGCAGCGGCGTGACGATGCTCGTGCCCATCGTGAAGATGAGCAGGGTCAGCGCCCCGAGCCAGGAGGACCGCGTCACGCGGCGGCGCCCTCGGCCGCGGCGGCCGCGGGCGGGGCCGGGCGCCGGGAGGGCTGGCGCGGCATCCGGGCGGCGGCGACCGCGGCCAGCACCAGGAGGCCCGTCCCGAGCACCGCCGCGCGGGCGAAGCCCGTGGCGACGTCCGCGTCGGGCGCCCCCGCGACGTCCCCCGGCAGGGCCCCGGCGAGGGCCGCGCCCAGGGCGGCCACGCCGACGCCGGCGCCCGTGTAGCGGCAGATGTTCGGCAGGGAGGCGGCCACGCCGAGGCGGGCGCGCGGCACCTGCGACAGGGCGGTGGTGGTGATGGGCGCGCTGCTCATGGCCAGGCCCACCCCCAGCGCGAGCATCCCCGGCAGCGTCAGCGCGTAGCTCAGCCGGTCGGCGACGAGCGCCATCCAGGCCGTGCCGGCCGCGCCGAGGCCGAGGCCGGCGGCGGCCAGCGCGTTCGAGGCGGCGACCCCGTGGGCGATGAGCCGCCCGGACAGGGGCGCGACGACCACGAAGCACAGGGCGACGGGGCTGATCGCGAGCCCGAGGCCCACGGGTGACAGGTCGGCGGCGGCGGTGAGGTAGAAGGGCAGCATCACGAGCATGCCGAACAGCGCCGCGGCGGACAGGCCCCCGGCCAGGTTCGCCGTGCGCAGCGACCGCAGCCGGAACAGGCCGAGGTCCATCATCGGCTCCGCGGCCACCCGCTCCCGGACCACGAAGGCGACGGCGCCGAGCACCCCGGCCGCGGCGCACCCCAGGGTGAGGGGCGCCCCCCAGCCCCAGGCGCCGCCCCGCGACAGCGCCAGCAGCACGCCCACCAGGGCGAGGGCGGCCAGGGCGGCGCCCGGCGCGTCGAACGACCGGTGCCGGGTGGGGGCGCGGCGTTCGTCGAGCACCAGCCCCGCGCCGGCCAGCAGCAGCGCGCCGATGACCGGCGAGAACCAGAAGACGCTGCGCCACCCCGCCGCCTCGACCAGCACGCCCGCGAGGTTCAGCGACACCACCGGGGCGAGCCCCAGCACGCCCCCGAGCAGGCCCATTGCCGCCGCCCGCTCCTCGGGCGCGAACAGCTCGGTGGCGTAGGCGAAGGCCGTGGGCGCGAGGGCGCTCGCCCCCACCCCCTGGAGCACGCGGAAGGCGATCAGCGAGTGCGCGTCCCACGAGAGGGCGCACAGCACCGAGGCGACGCACACCAGGAGCACGCCCCCGACGAACACCCGCCGGCGGCCGAAGAGGTCCCCGGCCCGCCCCGCGGTGGGCAGCATCGTGGCCTGGGTGACCAGGAAGCCGCTCACCACCCAGCCGGCGAAGGCCACGTCCACGCCCAGGTCGGCGGCCATGCCGGGGAGGGCGATGTTGACGATGCTGACGTTGACGACCGAGAGCATCATCCCGCAGGCGACCACGAGCAGCGCCATCCACCTCCACCGCGGCCGCGCCCGCACGGATGCCCGGGTGCGGTCCCACGACGTGCGCGCCTCGCGGACCATCCCGCGAGACTAGCCACCGGGCCGCGGGGGGCCCGGTGGCGGCCGGGGGCGCGGGCGGGGCGCACTATCCTCGGTGCATGGGCGATCGGCTGTGGGACTACACGCGCGTGTCGCGCGTCTGGGCGTGGGTGCTCGTCGGGGTGGGCCTGGCGATGCTCGTGGTGGGCGCCGTGGTGGAGGCGGGCGACCCCGACGACGGGCTCGACGGCCGGTGGCTGCTCGTCGCGCTCGCGGCCTTCGCGTCCGCCCTGGTCGTGTTCGTGCCCCTGCTGCGGATGTGGATGCGTCCCGCCTCGGTGCCCAGCGGGCGCCTGCCGATGGCGGAGCCGGACACGCGGCGCCCGCGTCTGCTGGAGGCGGGCCCCGGCGACTGGCGGGTGTGGACCGTCCTCCTGGCCGCCGGGACGTTCGTGGTGAGCGCGATGATGATGGGGTTCCTGGTGGGGATCCTCGGTGGCGGGGGCATGGCCGAGGGCGTCGTCGGGGGCGTGCTGGCGGCCTGGGGCCTGGTGACGCTGGAGGACGTGCGCCAGGTGCGCCGGGTGCAGGGCGAGGAGGGCCGCGTCTACTACGCCGCCTGCCGGCGGCCCGTGGCGGTGGGCGGGCGCCTGGTGTGGCGCGCCGCGGGGGCGGCCGAGCCGGTCGCGGCGCCCGTGGCGGCCGCGCCGCCCAGCCGCCGCCGTGGTCCGGGACGCGCGCGGGGCCGCCGCCGCCGGGGCTGAGCGCGCCCGGCGGGACCGTCCTGCTAGGATACCCACCAGGGTATCGACGCCGGGAGGGGCCCCCGTGGAGGACGTGCGCGAGCTGATCATCATCGGCGGGGGTCCCGCCGGTCTCACCGCCGCCATCTACGCGGCGCGCGGGGGCCTGAAGCCGCTCATGTTCGAGGGGTACGGCGCCGGCGGGCAGCTGATGATCACCACCGACGTGGAGAACTACCCCGGCTTCCCCGAGGGCATCATGGGGCCGGACCTCATGCAGCGCTTCCGCGAGCAGGCGGTGCGCTTCGGCGCCGACATCGAGACCGTCGACGTCTCGCGCGTCGACCTTTCGGAGCCGCCCTTCCGCGTGTGGACGGACGACGGCGAGTACCGCGCCAAGGCGATCATCGTCAGCACCGGCGCGTCCGCTCGCTGGCTGGGCCTCGAGAGCGAGATGCGGCTGCGCGGCTACGGGGTCAGCTCGTGCGCCACGTGCGACGGCTTCTTCTTCCGCGACAAGGAGATGATCGTCGTGGGCGGCGGGGACTCGGCGATGGAGGAGGCGCTGTTCCTGGCGCGGCTCGCCGCCAAGGTCACCATCGTCCACCGCCGCGACCACTTCCGGGCATCGGCGATCATGGCCGAGCGCGCCCTGGCCCACCCCAACGTCCGCGTGCGCTGGAACGCGGAGGTCGAGGAGGTGCTCGGCGAGGCCGCCGTCGAGGCCGTGCGCCTGCGCGACACCGTCACGGGCGAGACCGAGGTGATCCCCGCCGCGGCGATGTTCGTCGCGATCGGGCACGACCCCACCACCGGGCTCTTCCGCGGGCAGCTGGAGCTGGACGAGGCGGGCTACATCGTCACCGACGGCACGTCGACCAGCGTCGAGGGCGTGTTCGCCTGCGGCGACGTGCAGGACACGGTGTACCGGCAGGCGATCACCGCCGCCGGCAGCGGGTGCATGGCGGCGATCGACGCCGAGCGCTGGCTGGAGGCTCTGGAGAGCCCGGTCGGCGCGGAGGCGGCCGGCGCCGAGACGCAGTAGATCCATCCCCGAACAGGAGGACGCCACCGTGGCGGACGGAGTGCTGGAGATCACCGCGGACAACTTCCAGGCGACGGTCCTGGAGAACGAGAAGCCGGTCCTCGTGGACTTCTGGGCCGAGTGGTGCGGTCCGTGCCGGATGATCGCCCCCGTCGTGGAGCAGATCGCCAAGGAGCGCGAGGGCTCGCTGGTGGTGGGCAAGCTGGACGTGGACGCCCACGGCGACATCGCGCAGCGCTACGGCGTGCAGGGCATCCCCTTCCTCGCCGTCTTCGAGCACGGGCAGATCGCGCGCCAGGCCGTGGGCGCGATGCCCAAGGCGGCGCTCGAGAAGCAGCTGGGACTGGCCTAGCGATGCCGACCTACGACCTCGCCTGCGCCGAGTGCGACACGCGGTTCGAGCGCTTCCGGCAGGGCTTCCTGCGGGATGACGACCGCGTCTGTCCCGACTGCGGCTCGGCGCGCGTGGAGCAGCTGTTCACCGGCTTCGTGACGGCGCGCCCCGCGCGCGAGTCGGCCGCCCCCACCGTGCGCAACTTCGGCGGCGGCTGCTGCGGCGGCTCCTGCGGCTGCGGATGAGCACCTCCACCGCACCCACGTCCCCCGAGGAGCTGGTCGTCCGCCTGCGGCGGGCGGAGGGCCAGCTGCGGGGCGTGCAGCGGATGCTCGAGGAGGGCGCGGCGTGCCGCGACGTGCTCACCCAGCTGGCCGCGGTGAAGGCCGCGGTCGACCAGGTGGGCCTGCACCTCATCTCCGACCGGCTGCGGTCGTGCATCGCCGACGGGGAGGGCGACTGCGCGGCGCAGTTCGAGCAGACGGTGGCCACGTTCATGAGGTTCGCCACCCTCGCGCGCTGAGGCCGGGCCCGTCGGGTCCCGGCAGCAGCGCGCCGAGGTCGGGGATCGCCCCGGGGGTCGCGCCGGTCCCGGCGCGGTCCACCAGCAGCGCCCGGATGCCCACGCCGCGTGCGCCCTCGACGTCGCGGACGGGGTCGTCGCCCACGTGGAGCGCCTCCCCCGCGCTGACGCCGGCCGCCGTCAGCGCCGCGCCGAAGACCCGCGCGTCCGGTTTGACGGCGCCCACCTCGGCGCTGGTGACCACGGCGTGCAGGTGGCGCCGCAGGCCGAGCGCGGCCAGGTGCCCGCCGAGGCCGCAGTCCCAGTCACTCACCACCACCGCGCGCAGCCCCGCGGACCGCAGGGCCGCCAGCACCGGGGGCACCTCCGCATAGGCCCGGAACCGCAGCGACGCCACCAGCATCGGCGTCAGGGCGTCCAGCGGGGGGGCGTCGTCGAGCGCCGCGCCCAGGACCCGGGCGCAGTCCCGCCGCAGCGCCGCCAGCCCGGCGGTGTCCCGGCCCCTCAGCATGTGCGCCCGGTAGTGGGCGATCTCGAGGCGCAGGGCGCGGGCGACGACCTCCGGCGGGTTCGGATGCCCGGCCTCCGCCAGGGCCGCCGTCAGCCGGGGGACGGGGTCCTCCAGGCGCAGCAGCGTCCCCATGGCGTCCAGCAGCACGGCCCGCAGCCCGGGGACCCCGAGCGGGGCGGCGGCTCCGGGGCGGGGGCGCTCTGCCGGCTCCGCGGGGGGCACGACGGGCACCGTACCCGTACAGGCGGCCCCGGCGCGGACCCCGGCTATACTCGCCCTCCGCCGCCCGCGCGGGCGGGAGGGACGTCGCGTGCCACGTCGAATCCGTCGCCCACCAGCGGCGGGGGTCCCGGCCGCGGTCCTCGCCCCGCGCGCCGGTCGTCGGCACCACACCAGTTCCCGGGGGAGCGGATGGAGTCCGTGACCGTCCCGCTCAGGGTCGGAACATCGCCGTCGGCGACGGAGCGGACCGCCGCGGTCGCGCGCCGGGGAGGCGCGGCGTGAGCCGCACCCGCCAGAAGCGGCTGCGCCGGCGCCGCCAGGTGCGCACGGCGCGCCGCCGCCGCACGGGCATCGCTGCCGCGATCGCGGGCGTCGGGCTCGGCAGCGTCCTGCTCGGGGCGGGGATGGCGGTGCACACCGTCGGCCAGTCCCTCGAGAAGCGGGGCGAGGAGCTCAAGCCGATCGTGCTGGGGCAGAACACCCGGGTGTACGACCGCGACGGCAAGCTGCTGGGCGTCATCGCCGGCGTCACCAACCGCACCCAGGTGCGCGCGGCGCAGATCCCGGACGTGCTCCGCGAGGCGACGGTCGCGATCGAGGACAAGCGCTTCTACGACCACGACGGCGTCGACTACTACCGGCTGGTGGGCGCCGCGGCGCGCGACATCGCCCTCGGGGAGCCCCGCCAGGGCGGCTCCACCATCACCATGCAGCTGGTGAAGAACCTCTACGAGGGCGGCGAGGACCGCACGCTGGAGCGCAAGATCGAGGAGGCGTACCTCGCCTTCCAGTACGAGAAGAGGTACACGAAGGACCAGATCCTCACCCGGTACCTGAACGGCGTCTTCTACGGCAACAACGCCGTGGGCGTGCAGGCCGCCTCGCTCACCTACTTCAGCACCCCGGTCTGGGGCATCACGCTGCCGCAGGCGGCCCTGCTGGCCGGGCTCCCCCAGGCGCCCTCGGCGTACGACCCGTTCCGGAACCCGGACGCGGCCCGGACGCGGCGCAACGTGGTGCTCCAGGAGATGGCCGACCAGGGCTTCATCAGCCAGGAGCGGGCCGACCGCGCGAAGAAGGCCGGGCTGGGGCTCCGCAAGAGCGACCTCTACACGCGGCCCCGCCGCGAGGGCTACTTCTTCGAGTACGTCCGCCAGGACCTCATCGACCGCTACGGCGAGCGCGCGGTGCAGCAGGGCGGCTTCCGCGTGGAGACCACGATCGACGCCCGGCTCCAATCCGACGCGACCGAGGCGATCCGCAGCAACCTGAACCTGCCGGAGGACCCGGCGGCGGCGATCGTGATGATCGACTCGCGCACGGGCTACATCCGCGCGATGCAGTCCAGCGGCAGCTTCAGCCGCAGCAACCAGTTCAACTTCGCGACCCAGGCCCTCCGCCAGCCCGGGTCCACCTTCAAGACGTTCGTGCTGGCCGCGGCGATCCGCGACAAGGGGATGAATCCCTACACCACCTCGTACGCGTCGAAGCCGCTGGACTTCTACGACCCGACGTGGGGGCCCATCGACGTCTCCACGTACTCCAACACCTACAGCGGCCGCACGACGGTCGCCGCGGCGACGCTGCGCTCGGACAACTCCGTCTACACGCAGATGACCCTCGACGTGGGGCCGGACGCGGTCGTGCGCGCCGCCTACGACATGGGCGTCCCCAAGGCGCGCAAGCTCCCCGTGGTGCCCTCGGTGGGCCTGGGTTCGGGCGAGGTGACGCCCCTCGACATGGCCACGGCCTACGCGCCCCTGGGCAACGGCGGGTTCCGGGTGCGCCCCCTGGGGATCCAGCGGCTGGTGACCAGCGGCGGGCGGCGCCGGTCGGTGCGCCCCCAGCGCACGCGCGTCATGCCCGACGGGGTCGCGTACGAGGTCACGCGCATCCTGCGCGACAACGTGGCCAGCGGCACGGGCACGCGGGCCAACATCGCCGCCTTCGTGGCGGGCAAGACCGGCACCACCGACAACTACGTGGACGCCTGGTTCGTGGGGTACACGCCCTGCTACACCACCGCCGTCTGGGTGGGCTACCCCAACAACGACGGCGTGAAGCGGTCGATGTACAACGTGCACGGCGTCACCGTGGCCGGCGGCACCTTCCCCGCGGCGATCTGGGCCGACTTCATGGAGAAGGTGCTGGCCAACCCGGACTACGCCTGCCGCGACGAGGACTTCCCGCTGCCGCAGGAGCCCGTCGAGTGGTCGTCGTTCAGCAGCCCCTACACCCGCGACGCCGTGACGTCCGAACCCGAGGACGACGGGGGCGGCGAGGAGGGGAGCGGGTCGACCGAGTCCACGGAGTCGACCGAGTCCACCGAGGAGCCGGCCACCACGCGCGACCGGACCCCCTCGGCCCCGGGCCCGGCGCCCGCGCCCACCCCCACGCCCGCCCCGTCCCCCACGCCGGCGCCCGCGCCCACCCCGGCCCCCGCGCCGGCGCCCGCCCCCGCGCCCGCGCCGGCTCCCGCGCCCGCCCCGGCCCCCGCGCCGGCCCCCGCCCCCGCACCGCCGACGCCGTAGGGGCGGTGGGGGCGTGAGACGGCCCACGCCGCGCCCGCCGGACGTCCGGTCCCTCGCCCGCCGCGGTCTGCGGGCGATGGGGAGGCCGCGGGGCGCCGCCGTCGTGGCGGGGCTGCTCGCGCTGGCCCTGGTCCTGCTGGGGCCGCCGGGCGGCGACGCCGCCGCGCACCTGTACCAGACCCAGCTCTGGCGGGACCACGGCTGGCAGCTGTGGGACAACCTCTGGTACGCGGGGCGCTACAGCCTCGTCAACTACAGCCTGCTGTACTTCCCGCTGTCCGCCGTGGCCGGCACCCCCGCCGTGGTGGCCGGGTCGGCGGCGGTCGCCGCATGGGCGTTCGCGCGGCTGGTCACCGACCGGTGGCCGGGGCTCGCGACCGGTCCGGTCGCCGCCTTCAGCGTCCTCGTGTCGCTGGGCGTCATCGCCGGCACGTACCCCTTCCTGCTGGGCCTGGCGTTCGCCCTCTGGGCGCTGGTGGCGCTGGCCGCGGGGCGGCCGGCCTGGGCGGCCCTCCTGTGCCTGGTGACCACGCTGGCGCACCCGCTCGCGCTGGTGTTCCTGGTCATCGTGCTGGCGGGCGTCGCGGTGGTGGAGCGGCCGCGGCTGCGGGAGCGGCGGCTGCAGGCGTTCGCCGCGGCCGTGGCCGCGGTGCTCGTCCTGCAGTTCACGCTGGTGCGGGCCTTCGCCGCCGACGGCGGGCACTACCCGTTCGACCCCAAGGACGCCGTGGCGATCGCGGCCTTCTGCGTCGCGGGGCTGCTGCTGACGCGCGGCCTGCGCGAGATGCTCGCGCTGCGGGCCGTGTTCGCGGCGTACGCCCTGCTCGCCGTCGGCGCCTTCACGCTGTCGACCCCGATCGGCGGCAACGTGGTGCGCCTGCTGCTGCTGATGGGCGTCCCGCTGCTGCTGCTGCCCCTGGCGGCCCGCGGGTTCCGCCCCCGCGGCGTGGCGGTCGCCTGCCTCGCGGGCGCCCTGCTGTGGCAGTCGCTGCCGGCGGTGGCCGGCTGGCGCACGGCCAACGACGCGCGGGCCGCGTCCGAGGAGTACTGGTACCCGGTCATCGCGTTCCTGGAGCGCCACCACGACCCCGGCCACCGGGTCGAGGTGGTGGCGACGGCCGACAACTGGGAGGCGTACCACCTGGCGCGCCGCGGCATCCCGCTCGCCCGCGGCTGGTTCCGGCAGGACGACTTCCCCGGCAACGCCGCCCTGTACGAGCGGCTGACGCCCGCCCGGTACCGGGCCTGGCTGCGCCGCGTCGCCGTGCGCTACGTGCTGCTGCCCGACGACCCGCTCGACTACTCGTCGCGGGCGGAGGCGGCCCTGCTGCGCCGGGGCGGGGTGCTGCCCGTGGTGGCGCGCCTGGGCGGCTGGACCGTGTACGAGCTGCCCGGGGCCACGCCCATCGTGACCCCTCGGGGCGGCGCGCGCGTGGTGCGGCTCACGTCCGACCGCATCGTGCTGCGGGTGTCGCGGCCGGGCCGGTACCGGCTGAGCCTGCGCTACACGCCCTACATGTCCGTGCGCGGCGGGGCGCTGCGCGGATGCATCGCCCCGGCCCGGCCCTGGGGCACCGCGCTGCGCGTGCGGCGGGCCGGCACGGTGGTGCTGAGCTTCGACGTGCGCCTCGGCCGGATGGTCTCGACCGTGTTCGGCCGCGCCGGGTCGTGCGGGCGCCCGGGGGCCGCCCTCACCCCCGCGACTAGGGCGGTCCCACTCGTGGCGCCCACTGCGGACCTCCCAGCGACCAGTCCAGCGCCGCCTGGACGTCGTTCACGAGCAGCGACCACACCAGCCACCCGATGATCGAGGCGAGCCCGAAGAAGGCGCTCGCGCGGTAGACCGTGAGGGTGGCCGCCGCGCCGGCGCGGCGGTGCAGCCAGGGCCAGAAGGGGTCCTTGGGGGCGATCTCGCGGTCGAAGTGCGCCGTCGTGAGCGTGCGCCAGTGCCAGAGCAGCCACGACGCCCAGAGCAGGTCCCAGACCCCACCGAGCGACGTGTAGTAGGCGATGGCGTCGCCGCGCCGGCCCACCTGGCCCACGTACTGCCAGACGTCGAAGTGCAGGTGCCACGTGCTGATGGGGAACAGGGGCATGACGCCCACGGAGTCGAGCGTGTCCGAGAGGACGTGGGCCCAGTTGCCCACCACGAACGACAGGCTCCACATCCGGTTGCGGGTGAGCAGCAGGATCAGCAGGCCCACCACCACCCCGAAGGCCAGCGAGTGCGTGAAGCCCAGGCCCGGCCAGCCGCGGTGCAGCTGCACCGGGTCGTCCGTGAGCTTGGCGTCGCCGCTGAAGTCCAGGCCGTAGACGGCCCACTTGGTGAGGATGTCGGGGGAGTACGAGCCGATCAGGCAGAAGGGAAGGCTGATCGCCGCGCCCACCTTGATCCGGATCAGGTAGGGCTCGAGGTCGTGCGCCGCCCAGCTCACGCGGCGGGGCCCGCCGGGCGCGGCGCGAACAGGCCCAGGATGCGCGGGCGCAGCAGGTGCGCGGCCAGCAGGTACGGGGTGCACTGCCAGAAGCCCAGCAGCGCGGCGGGCGGGTAGAGCACCGCGACCAGGGCGTAGAGCAGCACGGCCGTCACCCAGTACGCGACCGAGTGTCGGCGCGCCTGCGCGCGGGCGGGCTCCGGCATCGGGGGATGCTCCCGGAGGGCCGTGCGGGCGGCAGGGGCGCTCCGCCCCTGTTCGGCGGGGTGACCGTCCCGCGATCGGCGGCGCGGGGCCGCCCGGCCGGGGGCCGCGGTGAGAGGGTCCCGCCGTGGACGCCGTGCGCGTGATCACGTGGAACCTGTTCCACTGCCGCGACGCCGGCGCCGACCCGGCCGCGGGCCGGGGGCACGTACCGCGCAAGGTCACCGCCGAGATGGCGGCCCTGCTGCGCCGGGCCGCCCCCGACGTGCTGCTGCTGCAGGAGGTGCCGCCCGGTGCGCTGCGGGCGCTCGGGCGGGACGCGGGGATGCGGGCGGGCTGGTCGGTGCTCACGGCGCCGCGCGTGGGTCCGGTGGCCCTGCGCGCCTGGCTGGGCGCGCGCCGGCCGGACCTGTGGCGCACGCACGAGGGCAACGCGAACGCGATCCTGCTGGGACGCCGCCTGCGCCCGGTGCCGGGCTCCGGGCGGGCCGTGCGGCTCAACCCGCTGCGCGACGTCGCGCACGCGGCCCGGCGGCGGCGGCTCGAGCCCGGTGAGGCGGCGCGGTGGGCGCTGGAGGCGCGCGCGGCGGTCGTGGGACGCGCCGTCCTGCCGGGGGGCGCCGAGGTGACGCTCGCCTCGGTGCACCTGCACAACGCCCGGTACCCGTGGCAGGCCGTGCAGGAGGCGGAGGTCCTGGCGGGGGCCCTGGCGGGGGCGGCCGGCCCCCTGGTGGTGGGCGGCGACGTGAACGTGCCCCCCGGGCACCCGGCGCTCGCGCCCCTGCTCGCGCTCGGCCTCGGCGACCCGTCGGGGGACGACCGCATGGGCATCGACCGCATCCTGGTGCGCGGGCTCCCCCTGGTGGCCCCCGCCCGCCGGTGGCGTCCCGAGGAGCGGACCGTGCGCGCCGGGGACGCCGGGGAGGGGCGGGCCCTGCTGCTGAGCGACCACGACCCGGTGGAGGCGGCCGTCGGGGTCCCCTAGGGGCTCCGGATCAGCAGCTGCGCCACGAGGAGGACGGTGACGGCGGCGGCGCCCGCCACCGCGCCGCGCCGGCGGCGCGTGCCGCCCTCCTCGATCCAGGTGGCGGCGGCCCACGCCAGCGGGAATGCGATGAGGCCGAACCGCGCCATCGAGGTGAGGGACCCGCTCGAGAGCGGCAGCGCCAGGGCGCCGGCGCTGTACAGGACCCAGGGGCTGCGCCACCCGCCCTCCATGCGCCACAACCGCGCCAGCAGCAGGCCGTAGAGGGCCGTGAACCCGACGTCCCGCAGCGTCGAGGTCCACTCCGCGGACGGATCCCAGGTGGCGACGGCGACCACCGCGTCGACGACCTCGCCCGGCAGGTGGGTCACCAGGCCGATCACCAGCGGCGCCCGGTCCCAGGCGCCCTGCGCGGCGAACGGCAGGCCCCATGACCCCCGGGAGAGCTGCATCCAGCCCAGGAACACGGTCATCGCCAGGACCGACGGGGCGAGGGCGAGGGCGGCGCGCCGGAGCCGGGCGGGCCGGGGTGCGTCGTCGAGCACCGCGATCGCGACGGCCAGCAGCGCCACGAGGACCCCGGGGGGGCGCGCCAGGGTGGCCACGGCGCCGGCCGCCCCCGCCGCCCACCACCAGCCGCGGCGCGCCGCGAGGGCCACCGCGAGGGCGAGCGCCAGCACGATCCCGTCGGTGTACGCGAGCGACGCGTACGCGGCGGGCGGCGCCAGGGCCAGCGTCCAGGTGGCCCGGCCGGCGAGGGCGGGGCCGTACCGCTCGGCCGTGAGCCGGTGCATCCCGGCGAGGGCCCCCAGGAACGCGAGGTTCGACACGGCCAGCGCCACCAGGAACGGGTTGAGCCCCACCTCGAGGGCGCCCCTCATCAGGGCCGGCAGCATCGGGAAGAACGCCAGGTTGGAGAAGAACACCCCGACCAGGCCGAGGTAGTCGTCGTAGCCGTTGCGGGCGATGTCCAGGTACCAGCTGGTGTCCCAGTCCCCCAGCAGGCGCAGGGCGCCCGGCACCGCGGGGTCGACGGCGCGCGCCCCGGAGCCCGCCAGCAGCGACAGGGCCACCGCCAGCGCGACGACGGGGACCCGGCTCACCACCCACGCGCGCAGGGGTGTGCCCAGGGCGCCCGCGCCGAGGGGCGCGGCCGGCGCGTCCGCCGGGGGCGCGGGGCGGCCGGACCGCTGCGTGGTCACGCCGGGTCGGCCTCGCGCAGGCGCCGCAGGGGGCCGGCGAGGGCGAGCCCGGCCAGCACGAGCGCGGCGGCGGCGAGCGGCGCGACGTAGGCCGCGGGCAGCAGCGCGGGCGCGACCGGGAACTCGCGCGCGACGCCGCCCGCGTCGGCCACGAGCCGCACGGGCGGCGAGGCCACCACGGGGAGGGTGAGCAGCAGGGCGGCGGCGCCCAGCACGGCGAGCGCGACCCCCACCGGCCGCGGCGCGGCGGCGCGCAGCACCAGGAGCGCCAGCAGGGCGCCCACCAGGCCCACCGGGGGGGCCGCCCACAGGGCGCCGCTCGCCTCCACGCCGGCGGCGCGCGCGGTGCCGCCGGGGACGTCGGCCGAGAACCACGGGGCCAGGGGCGCGAGGGCGACCACGAGCGCCGCCGCGAGCGCCACCGACCCCAGCACGTGCACCCGGTTCACGGGCGCTCTGCCACGGCCGGGACCCGGCGCAGCACGACGACGCCGTCCCGCTCGAACACGGTGCGGAAGTCCCGGTCGCCGCGGATCGCCGCCAGCACGCCTTCGTGCATCGCGGACGGGGCGACGCGGTCGGCGAAGTACGGGCGCGTGCGGTCGACGATCACCCACTCGGCGTCGGCGACGAGGGGGAACGACAGCACCCGCGTGCGCGCGGACAGGTGCGCGCCGAACGGGTTGCCCGCCGAGACGGGTGCGCCGTCGGGGATCAGCGCGGCCGCCTGGGCCATGACGCGGGCGTGGGCCGTGACGTCGAACTCCCAGGTGCGGTGGCCGGAACCGCCGGGGACGCGGTCCCAGAAGGGTAACGGCCCCATGTGCCACCCGGCGATGAGCGGGGCCACCACCAGCGCGGCCGCCACCACGCGGGTGTGCCCCAGCGCGGCCCGCAGGGCCGGGATGCGGCCCTGCGCCCGCAGGCGGGCCAGACCCCGCAGCGCCGCGGCGACCAGGAACGGCGTCACCACCGCCGTGTACTGGAAGTCGATCGAGTACTGGGGCCAGTAGTCGGCGAGCAGGTTGAGCGCCAGCTCGGGCAGCGCGGCGGCGGCCAGCAGGGGCGCCGCCAGCGGCAGCAGCAGCAGCGGCAGCAGCAGGGCCGTGAGGTACGTGAGGCGGTCGGGGTCCTCCAGCACGCCCAGGGCCGTCCAGGGCCGCGTCAGGACCGTCGTCAGCACCTCGCGCTCGCTGTCTCCCAGCCAGGCGTACCGGTTCAGGAAGGGGCTCGGGCCCCCCTCGGGCCGGAACCGGGGCAGGATCACGGCGACGGACACGGCCGTCCACGTCAGCCCCCCCACGGCCAGCAGCAGTCCCCAGCGGCGGCGCCCGTAGGCCAGCGCGGCCCACAGCCCCAGGCCCACCAGGGCGAGGCCCACCTGCTCCTTGCCCAGGGCGGCCGCGGTGGCGGTGGCGGCGAGCACCGCGGGCCGTCCCTCCGCGATCGCCCACACGGCCGTGACCAGCAGCGGGGTGACGAGCGTCACGGGATGGAACTCCGAGAGCGTGGACCACTGGATCGGTGGCAGCAGCAGGTAGGCGGCCGCGCCGGCCAGCGCGAGCCGGTCGTCGGCCAGCCACCGCCGCCCCAGCAGGAACACGGGCACCGCGCCGAGCGCCACGGCGGTGGCCTGACCCACCAGCAGCAGCGCGGGGTCGGGCCACAGCCGCCACAGCGGCGCGAACACCACCAGCAGCGGGTCCACGTGCGCCCCGAGCCGCACGAACTGCCGCCCCAGCACGTCGGTGGTCTCGAGCGGACGCCCCTCGGACGTGCTCCACACCGCCTGGACCATGTTCCCCAGGTCGAAGCGGCCGGTCCAGAACGCCCGGTGGCGGGCCACCGACAGCAGGGAGAACAGCACGGCCCACCCGGCGGCCATGCCCCAGGCGGCCAGCAGCGCCACGTCGGGGCGGCGCGCCCCCGGCGCGTCCGGACCCGGCACGGGGGGAGGCGCCTCCGGGGCGTGCGGCGGTGCCGCACCGGGCGGCCCGGAGGTCCTCACCGGCGCTGCGCGACCAGGGCGACGGCGGCCACGAACGCCAGCTCGGCGAGGGTGAGGGCCACGCGGCACCCGGCGGCGAGCGCGACCGCCACCCCGCCGGGCACGTTCTGCGCGAGCGCCAGCGCGAAGACGCCCTCGCGCACGCCCAGCCCCGACGGGAACACGACCAGCAGCATGGACAGCGCGAACGAGAACAGGAAGGCGCCGCCCACGAAGGCGGGCGACCCCGCGTCCGCCCCCAGCCCGCGCAGCGTGAGCCACACCGACAGCCCGAGGAGCGTCGCCGTGCCCGCGTACCAGGCGGCCAGCGCGAGCACCCGGCGCGCGGGGATGAGCCGGGCGAGCGGCGGCCGGCCGGCCCGGCGCAGCAGGCGGGCCGACACGGGACCCATCACCCGGGGGTGCAGCAGCACCAGCAGGGCGGGCACCGCCGCCACCGCCGCGACACCCCACGACGACCCCAGGGGCCCCCAGCGCAGCACGAACAGCAGCGACGCGACGGCGGCGACCCCGAGCCCGAGGGCCTGCTCGTACACGGTGGCCGCCAGCGAGACGCGCCGGGGCACGCCCGCGTCGCGCCCGAGCTCGAGCCGCCCGAGCACCAGCAGCACGCTCCCCGGCACGTAGCGCCCCAGCAGCGACACCGCCCACACCCGCAGCATCGCCGCACGCGGGGGGCGGGACGGCGCCAGGGCCTCCACCACGGCCACGTACCCCGCGCCGCTGGCCGCGTAGAAGGCCAGCAGCGCCACGGCCGCGGCGACCAGCAGCGCGGGCTCGGGATCCCACCGGTACCCCCGCACCTCCGACCAGCGGTCGACGAGCGCGGCGGCCAGGAACAGCGCCACCAGCGCCGCGGCCAGCAGCCCCAGCCGCCGGCGCAGCGCGGGGCGGCGGGCGGCGGGCGGGCCCGCGGCCCCCTCGGCGGGCCCGGTCGTCACCGGCCGCGGGCGGTGGCGATCAGGCCCATCCAGCCCGGCGCGACGCCCGTGAACGGGGTGTCGACCTCGAGCAGCAGACGCACGGCCCGGCGCACCAGGGGGTGGGGTGGGCCGCCGGGTGCCGCGGCGCCGCCGGCGGCCACCCGCCGGCGCAGCGCCGGCCGGTACACGTGCCGGTGGAACAGCCCGGTCAGGGGGAAGCCCCAGGCGCGGACCTCCACGTCGCGCAGGCCGGCACCCGCCAGCAGCGCGCGCAGCTGCTCCGGCCGGTAGCGGCGGCGGTGCCCCGCCCAGCGGTCGGTCCAGTCGAACCGCTCGGGGCCCGCGGGCACGGTGACCACCAGCAGGCCGCCCGGCCGGAGCACGCGCCGCAGCTCCCGCGCCGCGGCCGCGTCGTCGTCGAGGTGCTCCAGCACCTCCGCGCACACCACCACGTCCGCCGCGTCGTCATCGACGGGCAGACGGGTCAGGTCGCCCTCCAGGGCGCGGTGGGGGCCGCCGGGCGCCGCGGCCAGCAGGCCCTCCAGGCGGCGGACGAACGCCGGGCTGCCGTCCACCGCGGTCACGCGGTACCCCAGCCCGGCCAGGCGCAGCGCCATGCTGCCCGCGCCCGCGCCGGCGTCCAGGGCGTCGCCGCCGCCGCCCCCGCGGCGGACGCGCCGGGCGATGAGCGACTCCCGGTAGTCGTGCCGGGGGCCGTACAGGTCGGGTGCGTCGCCCCAGCTGTGGGCGGGCGCGGGCGCCGTGCCCCCTCCGCTCACGCCGGCACCGCCGGGGGTGCGGGGGCACGGCGGGGCGCGGCGGCCAGGGCGTCCACCAGGCGGGCCGCCACCGCGACGGGCGTGCCGCACGCCTCGAAGCGCCTCCGGGCGGCTTCCCCGAGCCGGGCCCGGAGGGCGGCGTCGGCGGCGAGGCGGGCGAGCGCGGCGGCCAGCGCGACCGGGTCGCCCGGCGACACCAGCAGCGCGTCGCGCCCGTCGGTGAGCACCTCCCGCGCGCCGGGGGTGTCGGCGGTCACCACCGGCCGGCCGGCGGCCATCGCCTGCCAGACCTTGTTGGGCATCACCCGCGCGGCCTTGTCGCTCCCCCCGAAGACGCCGAGGCAGATGTGCGCGGCGGCGACGGCCGCGGGCAGCTGCGCGTAGGGGATCCAGGGCTCGTGGACCAGCCCGGGCGGCAGGTCGCGGGCCAGCTCGCCCCGCAGCCACGGCCCCAGCTGGCCGTCGCCGACGATGCGCACCGGCGGCACGCCCGGGCGCCGGGCGGCCGCTAGCACCACGCCCACGCCGTGCAGCGGCGCGAGCTTGCCCACGAACAGGGCGGTCGGCGGACCCGCGGGGGGCGGCGAGGGGCGGAAGAGGTCCGTCTCGGCCCCCACGGGCACGACGGCGAGGCGCCCCGCCGGGACCCGGAGCTCGCGCGCCATCCACGCGGCGTTCGCCGCCGTGTCGGCGATCACCACGTCCCCCCGGTGCGCGGTGAGGCGGTCCAGCGCCAGCAGCCCGCGCGTGCCGAGCGCGCCGACCCGCCCGCGGTCGCCGCCCAGGGTGTCCGACATCGCGATCATCAGGTCGACCACCAGCGGGACGCCGCGCCGCCGCGCCGCGGCGGAGGCCCCCAGCACGTCGGCCTGGGCGGGGTAGCCCGCCACCACAGCGTCGACCGGGCCCACGTCGCGCTCCCGGGCCCGCAGGCGCGTCCACGCGACCCCGGCACGGCCGCCCGTGACCGCCAGCGGGCCGAGCGCCAGGAAGCCGCCCGCCTTGTGCCGCGTGCGCTCCCACACCGGCACGTGGCACTCCACCACCTCGTGCCCCAGCGCCCGCAGGCCCGCGCGGAGCACCCGGCCGCGGGGGTAGTCGGCCTCGTAGGTCCCCAGCCAGAGCAGCCGCACGCCGGCGCTACCGCAGGACGCGCTCGACCCGGGAGGCCGCCTCGTCCACCCGGGGGCGCAGATGGTGCCGCTGGATCATCTCGCTGACGAGCCCGATGGTGAGGAACTGGATGCCCACCAGGATCAGCAGCACGCCCAGCAGCAGCAGGGGCCGGTCGCCGATGCCCTCCCCCGCGAAGCGCAGGACGCTCATGTAGGCGCCGATCAGCAGTCCCGCGACCAGCATCAGCAGCCCGAGCCCGCCGAACAGGTGCATCGGCCGGTGCCGGTAGCGGCCGAGGAAGGTGATCGTGAGCAGGTCGAGGAAGCCGCGGGCGTACCGCTCCAGCCCGTACTTGCTGGACCCGTGCACGCGCGCGCGGTGGTTGACCACCAGCTCGCCCACGCGGAAGCCCTCGTGCGCCGCGAGCACGGGGATGTACCGGTACTGGTCGCCCGCCAGCGCAAGGGCGCGCACCACCTCGGCCCGGTACGCCTTGAAGCCGCAGTTGAGGTCGTGCAGGGCGACGCCGCTCACGCGCCGGGTGACGCCGTTGAACAGGCGCGAGGCGGCACGGCGGGCCGGCGGGTCGCGCCGGTCCCGCTTCCAGCCGCTCACCAGGTCGAGCCCGCCCTCCAGCGCGGCCAGCATGCGCGGGATCTCGGCGGGGTCGTCCTGCCCGTCCCCGTCGAGCGTGACGATCACCTCGCCGCGGGCGGCGCGGAAGCCGGCCGTGAGCGCCTCGGCCTTGCCGAAGTTGCGCCGCAGCCGGATGACCACCACCTCGGGCTCCTCCGCGGCGATCTCCGCGAGCACCCGGTCGCCGCCGTCGCGCGAGCCGTCGTCCACGAACAGGACCTCGACCGGTCCGTCGAGCGCCCGCACCACCGGCAGCAGCTCCGCGACCAGCGGGCGGAGGTTGTCGCGCTCGTCGTAGACCGGGATGACCACCGACAGGGCGAGGGGCTCCTCCCCGCTCACGCCGGCCCCGGGGCGCGCGGCGCGGCGCGGCGCAGGGCGGCCCCCCCTGCCCGCCGGCGCCGGCGGCCGTCCCCGCCGAAGGGGCCGCGCCCGATCAGCCCCTTGCGCGCCCGCAGGGCCACGAGCGCCGCGACCGACCACAGGCACGCCGCCAGTGCCACCAGCAGCACGCCGGGCACCAGGCCACGCGCCCCGGAGGCCGAGGTGGCCACCAGGTACCAGGCCGCCCACAGGGGGTTGTGGTCGAGCTGCCCGGCGACCGAGACGCAGAGCGCCACCAGCGGCAGCACGGCCGCGACGGCGAGCGCCCCCAGCTGCCACCGGCGCGGGGCCACCGTGGCCACGAGCACGGCGTGCGCCGCGGGCAGCACGAGCACCAGCAGCCAGGGCGAGACCACCCACGCCGCCAGCACCAGCGCGGCGAGGGCGACCAGCCCGGACGCGGCCTCGCTGGCCGGGGCGGCCCCGGTGGCGCGGGTGCGGCGCCGCGCGAGCCCGAAGGTCACCACGCCCGCGACCAGCGCCAGGGCCAGGGCGAGGCCGCCCAGCGCGTCCAGGGGCGCGTCTGCCGGCAGCGGCGGGGCGCCGGCCGACGTGGCGGGCAGCATGCCGCCGAGGGCGAGCAGGTGGAGCACGACGGCCCCGGCCACCAGCGGCGCGCCGCGCCAGGCCACCGCGCGCAGGCCGGGGGAGATCCGCACGCCGGCGCGCCGCAGCCGCGCGAGCGCGTCCACGGCGGCCACCAGCAGGGGCAGCGCCAGCAGCAGCAGCACGATCCGCAGCACGCCGGGGCGCAGGTCCTTGTCGGCCAGCACGACCGTGGCCGACGGCGGCGCCACGGCCTCCACCTCGTCCAGCGCGCCCAGCAGGCCGAGGGCGATGTTGCCCGCCTGGCCCAGCCGGTCGGCGTCGGGCACCGCGGCCGCGACGGGGGGGCCGTCGGGCCGCGACGACAGCGTCACCGCCGGCACGCCCGCGGCGATGAACGGCCCCTGCTCGCCGAAGGTCTGCGGCACGGCGAGGCGCAGCAGCTGGCTCCACAGGCCCGGCACGGCGGCGGGACGCGCCCCGGCCCGCGTGATCGCCGTGCGCGCCAGCGCCTCGAGCTCCAGCGCCTGCGCGGAGCTGCGGCCGCCCGCCCAGGCGTGCACCGGCCCGTCGCCCTCGCCGATGCCGTCCAGCACGACCGCCGCCTCGATCTTGAAGTCGTTGAAGCGGGACAGGAACCAGCGGGTGCCCGCGTTGCCCACCGTGCTGCCCGAGGTGGACACGAACAGCAGCGGGCGGCGGTGCGCGCTGGTGGACCACAGGCGCGCGAGCTCCAGCAGCAGGGCCGTGCTCGACGCCCGTCCGCCCACCCCCGGAGGGGTGTCGCGCGGCGCCACCACCAGGATCCCCGGCCGCTGCACGCCGTCGCGCGCGCCGGGCAGGGCCAGGTACACGTTGACCATCTGCAGCATCCGCCCCCCCGCGCGCGCGGAGAACTCCTGGCGGCGCACGCGGGAGCCCCGCGCGTCGGTGGCGCCCGGGAGGGCCTCCAGGCGCTGCTGCACCCAGCGCGCCGAGCGTTCCTCCGTGAGGGGCGTGCCCGGCGGGCGGGCCGGCGCGAACCCCTGGAGGTTGTCCGCGAGCTGGCGGGCGACGCCCCCGTCCACGGCGGGCGGCACCTCCGGCTGGGGCGCCACGGGGCGCGGCGACAGCGTGAGCAGCGCGACGACGACGGCGACGGCGGCGACGAGCCAGGCGGTGCGGTAGAGCCGGGCGTTCAGCACGGGGCGGGACGGTCGCTCAAGGCGGACAGGCTAGCGGAGTTGACTAGAGTGGCCGCCCCACCCTGCGAGGTCCGCCCGCCGTGCTGCGACAGGTCAACGTCGGCCACAAGTCCCTCGCCGACTACCACTCGATCGTCTCGCGGGACCTCATGGCCGAGATCCGCGAACTCGCCGCGGCGGTGCGGGGGCTGCGGGTGTGCCACGTCAACGCGACGGCCTTCGGCGGCGGGGTGGCGGAGATCCTCTACAGCCTCGTGCCGCTGATGAACGACGTCGGCCTGCGCGCGGACTGGAAGGTGATGTTCGGCCGTGACGAGTTCTTCACGGTCACCAAGAAGATGCACAACGCGCTGCAGGGCGCGGACCAGCCCCTGACCGACGAGGACAAGCGGGTCTTCGAGCGGTACAACCTGCTCAACGCCGGGGGCATGTCGGGCGACTACGACGTGGTCATCGTGCACGACCCCCAGCCCGCGGGCATGCGCGGCAACGTGCCCGCCCTGGACGACGCGCGCTGGATCTGGCGCTGCCACATCGACCTCTCGACGCCCAACCCGGACGTCCTCGAGTTCCTGCGGCCGATGATCCAGGGCTACGACCTCACGGTCTTCCACATGGCCGACTACGTCCCCTCCGGGGCCGTGCCCGAGCCGGTGGTGATGCCGCCCGCGATCGACCCGCTGGCGCCCAAGAACATGGCCCTCTCGGCCGAGGACGCCGCCTACATCGTCAACCAGTTCGGGCTGGACGTCGAGCGCCCGCTGCTGCTGCAGGTCTCCCGCTTCGACCCCTGGAAGGACCCGCTGGGCGTGATCGACGCCTACCGGCGCGTGAAGGAGGAGGTGCCCGGGGTCCAGCTGGCGCTGGTGGGCTCCATGGCCAGCGACGACCCGGAGGGCGTCGAGTACTACCACCGCACCGTGGACTACGCCGGCGGCGACCCGGACGTCTACATCCTGTCCAACCTGAACAACGTGGGCGGGGTCGAGGTCAACGCGTTCCAGACCCAGGCGGCCGCGGTGATCCAGAAGTCGGTGCGCGAGGGGTTCGGGCTGACGGTCACCGAGGCCCTCTGGAAGGCGCGCCCCACGGTGGCGGGCAACGTCGGGGGCATCCCCCTGCAGGTGCTGGACGGCGAGACCGGGTACCTGGTGTCGTCCGCCGAGGAGTGCGCGGACCGGATCCTGCGCCTGCTCCGCGACCCGGAGAGCGCGCGGGCGATGGCCCGCCGGGGCAAGCAGCACGTGCGCCACGACTTCCTGACGCCGCGCCTGCTGCGCGACTGGCTGGGCATCCTGCGCCGGGTCTCGGCGCGCTCGCACTGACCGCGGAGGGACGCTGTGGGGAGCACGGAGCTGGACCGGCGGGTGATCCTGGTCTCCAACCGGGGGCCCGCGACCTTCGCCCGCGACGACGCGGGCGAGCGGGTGATCCGCCCGGGCGGCGGCGGCCTGGTGACGGCCCTCAGCGGGCTCACCGACCACACGCCGGCGATCTGGATCTCGGCCGCGATCTCCGACGAGGACGTCGCCATGCAGCGGGAGGCCGACGCCGACGGGTGCTGCTTCCCCCTGGCCGACCTCGGCAGGGACACGCTCGGCCGCTTCGTCCTGATCCCCCCGGACGTGTACGAGAGCCACTACAACGTGGTGGCGAACCCGATGCTGTGGTTCATCCAGCACTACCTCTGGGACCTCTCCAACGTGCCGGACATCCGGCGCGAGGAGATGGAGGCCTGGGAGGACGGCTACGTGGTCGCCAACTCCCTGTTCGCCGAGGCGGTGGGCGCGGAGATCGCCCGGCGGCCGGGGTCGATCGTGATGCTGCACGACTATCACCTGTACACCGCCCCGGAGACGATCCGGGCGGCGCACCCGGACGTGTTCCTCCACTTCTTCGTGCACATCCCGTGGACGCAGCCGGACTACTGGCGCGTGCTGCCCCCGAGCGTGCGCGAGGCGATCATGCGGGGGCTGCTGGCGAACGACATCGTCGCCTTCCACACCCACCGGTACGCGCGCAACTTCCTGCTGTGCTGCGAGGACCTGCTGGACCTGCGCGTGGACTACGACAACCGGCTCGTGCGCTGGCAGGGCCGCGAGGTGTGGGTGCGCTCGTACCCGATCTCCGTGAACGCCCCGAACCTGGAGGCGTTCGCGGCGTCTCCCGAGGTGGCGCGGGAGGAGGGCCCCATCCTGCGCCGGCGGCGGGCGCACATGGTGGTGCGCGTCGACCGGACCGACCTCTCGAAGAACGCGATCCGCGGCTTCAAGGCCTTCGACGTGTTCCTGGACCAGCACCCCGAGTTCCGCGAGGAGATCACCTTCTTCGCGATGCTGCAGCCCTCGCGCCAGGACGTGCCGGAGTACGTGGAGTACACGGAGAAGATCCGCGAGACCGTGTCGCTGATCAACACGAAGCACGGCAACACGGACTGGATGCCGATCGACCTGCGCTTCGTGTCGAACCTCGCGCTCGCCTTCGCCGCCTACAAGCACTACGACGTGCTGATCGTGAACTCGATCTACGACGGCATGAACCTGGTGGCCAAGGAGGGGCCGCTGGTGAACGAGCGGCAGGGCGTGATGATCCTGTCCGAGAACACCGGCGCCCACGAGGAGCTGGGCTCGTTCGCGCTGTCGGTGAACCCCTTCGACGTCCGGGCGACCGCCGAGGCCATCCACCAGGCGCTCACGATGTCCGGCGACGAGCGGGCGGGCCGCGCGCACGAGATCAAGCGCATCGTGCGCGAGAACCACGTGGGCAAGTGGCTCGACGCCCAGCTCGAGGACATCGCCGCCAAGCGCGCCAGCGCCCCCGGCGATGGCTGACGAGCTCACCCACCTCGACGCGGAGGGCCACGCCCACATGGTGGGCGTCGGCCACAAGCCCCCCGTGCGCCGCGTCGCGGTCGCGCGCGCCGAGGTGCGGGTGGCGCCCGCCACCGCCCGCCTGATCCTCGAGGGCGGCGTGCCCAAGGGCGACGTGGGGGCCGTGGCGCGGCTCAGCGGGATCGCCGCGGCCAAGCGCACGGCCGACCTCGTGATGCTGTGCCACCCGCTGCCCCTCGACCGGGTGCGGGTGGACGTGGACGTCGTCGCCGAGGGCCTGGTGACCCTCACGGCGGAGGTCGAGACCACGGCCCGGACCGGCGTGGAGATGGAGGCCCTCACCGCCGTCTCCGTCGCCGCGCTCAACGTGTACGACATGGTCAAGGGGGTGGACCCCGGGCCCCGCGTCCTCGAGGTCGTGCTGGTGGAGAAGCGCCGGGAGGACGGCCCCGCCTGATGCCGCCGGGCCGGGACCCGCCGTACCTGGGCCGTTGGCCGGGGCGGCGCCCACGCGGGTAGGTTCCGCCCCCGATGCCCGACGCGCCCCTGGAGATCGCCGCCGCCGCCCCCGTGCGCCCGCCCCTCGGAGCCGTGCTGGACGCGGTGGCCCGCCGCCAGGCCCAGGGCTTCGACGCGGTCTGGTGGGCCGACCACCTGCTGCACTGGTTCCCGGCCTCCATCTGGACCCCCGACCTCGTGCCCCAGGCGGCCGGCCAGCCGAGCCCCCACGTGTGGTGCGACCCGTTCGCCGTGGCCGCGGCGGCCGCCGGCCGCGCCGACCGCATCCGGTTCGGGGTCGGCGTCACCGACATGGTGCGCCGCCACCCGGCCGCGCTCGCGCAGACCGCGCTGACGCTGGACCACGTCACGGGCGGCCGGTTCATCCTGGGCGTCGGCACGGGGGAGGCGCTCAACATCGACGCGCTCGGCCTCGACAACCGCCGCCCGCTGGCGCGGCTGCGCGAGGGCATCGACGTGATGCGGCTGCTGTTCTCCACGGCGGACGAGGTCGACTTCGACGGGGAGTTCTTCACGCTCCGGGGCGCGGCCGTCGGGCTGCGGCCGGTCGGGGACCGCCCGCCGCCCGTGTGGGTCGCCGCGCACCGGCCGGAGGGCCTGCGCCTGGCGGGCCGCTCCGCCGACGGCTGGCTGCCCCTGTGCACCGATCCCGCCGCGTACGCGCGGATGTGGGACGCGGTGCGCGACGCCGCCGGCGCCGCCGGGCGCGAGGCCCCGACGCCGGGCCTCTACACGCGGGTGGTGCTCGCGGAGGACGACGAGCGCGCCCGCCGGGCCGCGGTGGGCTCGCTGCTGCTGCGGTTCATCGCGCTCACCGCGGCCGCCGAGGCCTTCGAGGCGCACGGCGCCGTGCACCCGCTGGGCGCCGGGGTGTTCGGGCTCACCACCTTCCGGCCCACCGGCCTGGGACGGGCGGAGGCGCTGGAGCTGGCGGAGGCGGTGCCGGAGGAGGTCGTCGCCGACACGGTGATCGCGGGCACCCCCTCGACGGTGGCCCGGCGGCTGGCCGCGCTCGTGGAGGCCGGCGCGCGGCACGTGCAGGTGGTGAACATGACGCCGCTGGCGTCGGCCGGGCTGGCCCCCGCGGGCGAGGCCCTCCTGGGCGAGGCGCTCGCGGAGCTGCGGCTGCTGGCGGCCGCGCCGTGAGGGCGCCGGCCGGGGACCGGTGGCGGCCGGGCGACGTGGTGCGGACGGCGGCGGTGGCGTCGCTCCTCGCCGGGGCCTGCCTGGCGCCCGCCGGGCCCGCCGCGGCCGCCGCGCCCAGCGCGTCGCTGACCAAGTGGAACCGGATCGACGGCGCCGCCTTCGCCGGGTCCCGGCTGGTGGCCCTCGACGTGGAGACGGTGCGCGTGCGCCGGGGCCCGCGCGTCGCGCTGACCTACCACTCGGTGGTCGCCGTGGGTGTCGAGCTGGCGTCCCGCCGCACGCGCTTCGCCCGCAACGCCTTCAGCACCGCCGTGGCGATCCGGACGAGCATCGGCAGCATGGCCGGGGCGCGGCTGGCCGCCGCCGGCGCGGACGACTGGGTGGTGGTGCCGGGCGGCCGGGGGTTCGCGCCGCCGGTGGTGTGGTGCTGCGGCGACGGCGACCGTGAGGTTGTGGTGGTCAGCGACGGGCGCCCCGACGCCCCCGTGCCCGTCGCCGCCGGCGTGGACGGCCCCCGCGTCCGGGCGCTGCTGCGCGTGGCGGACGGGAGCACCCTGCTCGTCTCGGCGGGACCGCGGGCCCTGGGCGACCCCGACGCCCCCGACGGCACCCGGACGGAGGCCGTCGTCTCCGGCACCCCCGGGCGGGGCACCTCGGCCCTCGCGGCGGGGGTGGTGGCCTGGACGGACGACCCCGCCGCCGGCGTGCTGCGCGTGGCCGTGCCGGACGACGCGGGCGTGCGCGACGAGCGGACGGTGGCGGTGGGCGGCCGGGTGCTGGGCGTGTGGGCCGACGCGGGCGAGGTCGCCGTGGCCGTGCGGCGGGGGGCGCGTGTGGCGGTGCTGCGCCTGCCGGCCGGCGCCGCGACGGCCGTGACGGCCTGGACGGGGACCCGCGTGCCCCGCGTCGCGCTGGGCGGCGGCACCCTCGCGGTGGGGGACGGGCGGGCCGTGCTGGCGTCGCGGTCGGGGCGGGTGCGGCGCACCGCCACGGCCCGCGGACCCGTGGCGGCCGTCGCCGCCGACGGCGACCGCGTGGCGTGGTTCGAGCGGATCTCCCGGCGGGGCCCCGACGGCGTGGCGCGGCGCACGGTGGCCCGGCTGGCGCGGGTGGCCCCGTGAGGGTGCTCCGGCGGGTGGTGGTGGTGGCCAGCGCCCTGCTGGCGCTCGCCGCCCCCGCGACGGGCAGCGTGGTCGCCCTGCAGGACGACCGCCTGCCCAACCACTCCGGGCCCGAGCTGGAGGCGCGCCTGGACATGCTCGCGGCGAGCGGCACGCGGGTGACGCGCGTCGACGTGCTGTGGGACCAGGTCGCGCCCTCGCGGCCGGCCGACCCCCGCGACCCCGACGACCCCGCCTACCGGTGGGACCGCTACGACGAGATCCTGCGCGGCCTCACGGCCCGCGGCATCGGCGTCGTCCTGAGCTACTACCGCACCCCCCCGTGGGGCTCGGCGGGCGGCCGGCCCCAGGCGGCCCCGCGCCCCGCCGAGGCGGCGGCGTTCGCGGGCGCCATGGCGCGCCGCTACTCGGGCCGGCACACGGCGGGCGGCCGGGTGCTGCCGCGCGTGCGGCGCTTCGAGATCTGGAACGAGCCCAACATCGACCAGTTCTGGTCGCCGCAGTGCCGCCGGGCGGCCAACGGCGGGTTCGCGCCCGTCGCCGCCTACCGCTACGCGGCCCTCGCGCACGCGGCCGTCCGTGAGATCCGCCGCAGCCAGCCGGACGCCATCATCATCGGCGGGGTGGCGGGGCCGGCGGGCGGCGTCACCGAGCGCCGCAAGAACTGCCGCACGGGCACGGAGAGCGTCTCGCCCGTGACGATGGTGGCGCGGCTGCGGGCGGAGCGGGTGGCGATCGACGCCTGGAGCCAGCACCTGTACCCCATCGGGTCGCCGGGCGAGGCCGTCTTCTTCCCCAGCTGGAGAACGCTCCCGCAGCTCCAGCGCGCGCTCGATAGGCTCCGGCCCGGCCTGCCGGTCTACGTCACCGAGACGGGCTACCACACGTCCTACAACCGCTTCCACCGCTACTTCGTGAGCGAGCGGCAGCAGGCCGACTGGCTGGAGGAGACCTTCCTGATGGCGCGCCGCAACCCGCGTGTCGCCCTGACCGTCTGGTTCAACCTGCAGGACAACCCGAGCTGGACCGGCGGGCTGCTGCGGGGCGACCTGTCGCGCAAGCCGGCCTGGGACGCGTACGCCCGGCTCGCCCGGGCGGAGACGCCGCCCGCCGAGTGGTTGCCGTGACCCCGGGGCCCGCGGGGGGCGCCGCCCCCGACGCCCCCGAGGCCCGCCTCGGGCGCGTGCAGGCGTACTACGACCGTCTCGCGCCGCGGCTGTTCGCCGTGGAGGACCGCAACTGGCATCTGCAGAGCCGGATGGCCATCAACCTGGAGACGATCGACGCCCTCACCCCGCGGCCCGCCGACGGGTCGGCGCCCCGCGTACTGGACGTGGGCTGCGGCACCGGGTTCCTGCTGGAGCGGCTCGCGCAGCGGGGGTTCGCCGGCGTCGGCGTGGACCTGTCGCCGGAGTCCGTGGCCATCGCCCGCCGCCGCCTGGCCGAGATCGGCGCCGACGACCGTCTCACCGCGACCGTGGGGAGCGCGTACGAGCCGCCCGAGGGCCCCTTCGAGCTGATCACGCTCACCGACGTGCTGGAGCACCTGGAGGACCCCCGCGCGTGCCTGCGGGCGCTGCGCGCCCAGCTCGCCCCCGGGGGCCTGCTGGTGGTCTCGACCCCCAACCGGGCCAGCCTGTCGGGCCTGCGACGCGCCCTCGCCGAGCGCTGGCCGCGCCTCGGGATCCGGCTCCGCCTGGCGCCCGTCGACAACTGGCAGACCTGGACCGACCTGGAGTCGCACGGCGCGGCCGCCGGGCTGGTGGCCGTCGCACGGCGGGGCGTCTTCTTCCGGCCCGGCGGGCGGGCGGGGTCCGCCATCGGCTGGGCCCTCTACCGCTTCGGCGCCGTCCGGCGCGCGGAGCTGGCGCTGTCGCGGACGCCGATCGGCCGCTTCGGCTTCTACATCTGCGTCGGCTTCCGCCCGGTGTAGCCCGTGGACACCGGACGGGCCGGGCGGTGGGCGGTGGGCGCCGCGATGCTGGCGCTCGTCGTCTTCGCGCTCGTGGTCTTCATCCTGCCGTTCGCCTTCCCCACCCCGCCGCCGATCGTCACGCGCTTCGGGGCCACGCAGCTGTTCAGCCCGGACGGCGACGGGGCCCGCGACGTGGCGCGGGTGTCGGTGCGCATGCGCGAGCGGGGGACCCTCTCGATCGACGTCGCCGACGGCGACCGGGTCCTGCGCACGCTCGCACGCGACCGGGCGGTGCGGCCGGGCTGGTCCCGCCTGGCGTGGGACGGGCGTGACGACGCCGGCAGGCCGGTGCCCGACGGCTCCTACGCCCTGCGGCTGCGGGCCCGCGCGGGGGCCAAGGTGTTCAACACCAGCCGGCGCATCCGGGTGGACACCACGCCCCCCGGGCTGGAGGACATGACAGCGGGTCCCGGCGAGGCGTCGGAGTGCGTCGTGCGCGTCACCCCGGCGGAGCCGGCCTCGCTGGTGCTGGAGGCGCGGCCCGCCGCCGCGCGCGCCGGCGGCGCCCCCCTGCGCCGCCTCGGGCCGCGCCCGGTGGGCGCGGGCGGCCTCGAGTGGTCGTGGGACGGGCGCCGCACGGGCGGGCGGGCGGTCGCGCCGGGCCTGTACGCCGTGCGCGCGACGCTCCGCGACCCCGCCCGCAACGCCACGGGGGCGAACCGCACCTGCTGGGTGGGGCACGTGCGCGGCACCGCCGCGCCGGCGCCCGCCCGCCCCGGCGACCTGGTGGGCGTGCGGCTGCGGCGCGCGGACGGCGGCGCCCTGCCCCCCGGCACGCGCGTGCGCCTGCGCCTGCACCGCCGGGCGGGGACGCCCGGGCCCGACGCCCGGGTGCTGGGGCCGCGGGTGGCCCGGGCCGTCAGCGGGCCCGCCGGGCGCGTGCGCATCCGGCTCCCCCGCGCCCGGCGGGTGGACGCGCTGTGGCTGGTCGCCGCGACCCCGGAGGGCGTGGCCCTGATCGACCCCGCCGCGGGCCCGTGAGCACCGACGCCGTCCGCGACGTGGCGGCGCTCGTGGCGGCGCTCGGCGCGGCCCTGCTGGTGCTGCCGCTGCCCCGCGTGCCCCCCGTCCCCCGGCGCCTGGCCGGGCTCGTGCTGCTGCTGGCGGGCTGGCTCGCCCTCGCGCTGCCGCTGCTGCCCGAGGGTGAGGCCGAGCGCATCGGCGACCGCCTCACCACCCCCCTCGGCCTGGCCGCGGCCCTGGCCGCCGGCCTCGTGGCCGTCGCCGGCGGATGGCTGGTCGGCCGCGTCCTCGCCCGGCGCCCCACCGTGTGGTTCGCGCTGCTCGGCCTGGTGCTGCCGCTGCGCATCCCCGTGCCCGTGGGCGGCGAGGACCGCTACCTGCTGCTGCCGCTCTACCTGGTGATCGCGCTGGGCGTGCTGATGTCGCTGGCGGCCCGCCTGCCGCGCGGCGCGGCGCCCCGCCCGGATCCCCGCACCCCGGTGGACCTGCCGCTGGGCCTGTTCGCCGCCCTCGCCCTGGGGTCGATCGCCTGGAGCGTGGACCCGGAGGAGGGCGCCGTGAAGGCGGTCTTCTTCTGGGTGCCGTTCCTGCTGCTGTACGTGGCCGTGGTGGACCACTGGCCGCGGGCCCGGGCGCTGCCCGCGCTGGCGGCCGCGACCCTGGCGGTGGCCCTGCCCGTCGCCGTGCTGGCGGTCGTGCAGTACCTGACCCGGGAGATCTTCCTGAACGAGCGGCTCCAGCAGGCCAACGTCTACAGCCGCTTCTTCCGCGCCAACGGCATCTTCTACGACCCCAACATCCTCGGGCGGTTCCTCGCGGTGGCGCTGGCGGCCGTGCTGGCGATCGCCTGGCTGCGCCGCGACCGGCGGCGCGACCTGCTGCTGCTGGGCGCCGCCGCGGTGGTGCTGTCCGCGGGCCTGGCCGTGACGTTCTCGCGCTCGAGCTGCCTGATGCTGATCGCGGCGATCGCGCTGATGTCCCTGTGGGCGTTCGGCGGGCGGCGCACGCTCGCCGTCGGGGCGCTGGTGCTCGCCGTGGCGGGCACGGCCGCCATCGCCGGGAGCGGCAACGTCCGCGACGCCGTGACCAGCCCGGAGCGCCTGGAGAAGGTGAGCGAGGGACGCTTCGACCTGATGCGCGGGGGCGTGGAGATCTGGCGCGAGGCGCCCCTCCACGGCGCGGGGCTGGGCGGGTTCGAGGACCGGTACCAGAGCATCCTCACGCCGGCCGAGCAGAGGCGCATCCGGGTGATCATCTCCCACAACACGCCCGTCACCGTGCTGAGCGAGCTGGGGCTGATCGGCCTCGCGCTGCTGGCGTACCTGGGCGTCGCCGTGGCGCGCGCGGGCGGGCGGGGGGCGCGGGCGGTCGGCGGCGCGCACGGGTGGCTCGCCTGGACGATGCTCGCCCTGGTGGCCGGCATCGTGGTGCACTCGCTGCTCTACGCCGCGCTCATCGAGGACCCCTTCACCTGGGTGCTCACCGCGGGCGCCCTGGCGCTCGGGGCCGCGCGGCGACCCCCCGCCCCCGCGCCGCCGCTGCCACCGCTGCCCGCCGCCGTCCGGGCCTGACGCCGGGGCCGGGCCGGGGACGCGGGCCCCCCCGGCGGGCGCTGGTAGGGTGCCCGGCCGATGGCGACCCAGGCCAGGCCGGCGCCCCCGTGGGGGGCGGTCGCGCCGCGGATCCCGATCTGGGCTCCGGTGGCGGCGGCGGCCGGCGGCGTGCTCGCGGTGCTCCTGCCCGTGGCGGCCGTCGCCTACGTCGTGCTGCTCGGGCTCCTGCTCGCCCTGCGCGCGCGCCCCCTGCCGCCCGTGGCGGTGGTGCTCACCGCGGTCACCGCGCTCGCGGCGATCGCGGGGCCCAACCTCGCGGTGCCCGCCGCGCCGGGGGTGTTCCTGTTCCGCGTGCTCATCGTCGCGCTGGGGCTTGGCGTGCTGGGCTACCTGCTGCTGGGCGGCGTGCTGCACTGGCCCGCGGCCCTGTCGCTGCCCGCCGGGGTGCTGGCCCTGCTCGTCGCGTGGGCCGCCGCCTCCCTGGCCTGGGCGCAGGACGTGGTCGCGGCCGCCCGCTGGGTCGCCCTGATGGCGATGATGGCCGGCCTGGCGGTGGCGCTGCCGGTGGCCTTCGGCACCCGCCGTCGCGCCATCCGCCTGCTGATCGCGCTCGGCATCGCCTTCGGGGTGGTCACCCTGATCAGCCTGCTGGAGATCGTCGCGGGGGTCCGGCTGCCCACCTCGCGGCTGGCCGGCCGCTCCGCGGACGCGGCCTTCGCCGCGACCTCCGTGTTCGGCAACGAGAATAACCTCGCCACCTACCTGACCCTCACGCTGCCCTACTTCCTGGTGCTGGTGGTGGTGTTCCGCGACGTGCGGCTGCGCGCGCTGGGGCTCGTGGGCGGTGCGGCCTGCCTGCTGGCGCTGCTGTTCACCGGCAGCAAGGCCAACCTGCTGGCCACCGCGCTGGTGCTGGTGGCCCTGCTGGTGGTGCTCGCCACCGACCCGCGGCAGCGCCGCCGCGCGCTGTCGGCGGCGATGGTGGCCGGGCTCGCCGTGCTGCTCGTGGTGCCCGCCCTGCGGGGGTCGGGGGTGGTGCCCCTGCCCGAGCGGGCGCTCGACAAGTTCAGCTTCAGCCTGCTGCAGGAGCAGGTGGACCAGGGCGTGGGCTCCGGGGCGGTGCGGTCGAACCTGCTCACCGACGGGGTCGGGCTGGTGGGCGAGACCGGCGGGCTGGGCGTGGGCGCCGGCAACGCGGATGTCCGCATCCGCTCGCTGGCGGACTTCCCCGGCGTCTCCAACCTGCACAACTGGTGGCTGGAGGTGCTGGTCAACCTCGGCCTGATCGGCATCGCGCTGTACGTGGCGTTCTACGCGCTGCTGCTCACCCGCCAGCTGCGGGCGGCGCGGCGGACGCGCGACCCCCTGGTGCGCTACCTCGCGCTCGCGGGTGCCGTGTCGCTGACGGGCTTCGTGGCCGGCAGCCTGGGCCCGTCGAGCGTGCTGACCTTCGCTCCGCTCTGGATCACGTTCGGGCTCGGGATGCTCACGCTGGTGCTCTGGCGGCGCGCGGAGGCCGAGGGGGGCGTGCTGCGGTGAGGATCCTGATGCTGAGCCACATGTACCCCAGCGCCGTCAACCGCACGGCCGGCATCTTCGTGCACGAGCAGGTGCGGGCCCTGCGGGCCCTCGGCCACGACGTCCGGGTGGTGTCGCCCAAGGGCGTCGCCCCGCCGCTGCTGCCGCGCTGGCGCGCCTACCGGGAGGTCCCCGGGGTCGACCACGTGGACGGCGTGCCGGTGCTGTACCCGCGCAAGCTCACGCTGCCGGGCGCCCGGCTCGGGGCGCGCAACGCCGAGGCGATGCTGCTCGCGCTGCGTGGGCCCCTGCGGCGCGTGCACGCGCGGTGGCCCGTGGACGTCGTCCACGCGCACATGCTGGTGCCCGACGGATGGGCGGCCATGCGGGTCGGCGCCGACCTGGGCGTGCCGGTGGTGGCCACCGCCCACCGCGCCGACGTGCTCGACCTCCCGCGCCGCGGCGCGGGGCTCGCCCGCCAGGTGCGCGACACGGTGGAGGGCGTGGACGCGGTCATGACCGTGAGCCGCGCGATCCGGGCGGCCGCGGAGGCCGCGGGCACGCCGCGGCGGCCGGTCGCCGTGGTACCGAACGGCGCCGACACGCGCGTCTTCCACCCGCGCGACCGGGCGGAGGCGCGGCGGCGGTTCGGGCTGCCCGAGGACGGGCCGGTGGTGTCGTACGTGGGCAAGCTGGTGCCGCGCAAGGGCGTGGACACCCTGGTGGAGGCCATGGGCCTGCTCGCCCGGGAGCCCGGGGGCGCGCCGCTGCTGGTGGCCGCCGGCATCGGGGAGATGCGCCCGGCCCTGGAGGCGCGCGCGCGGGAGCTCGGGGTGGACGGGCGCATCCGGTTCCTGGGCAAGGTGGGCCACGACGAGGTGGCCTGGGTGATGGCCGCGGGGGACGTCTTCGTGCTGCCGTCGCTGTCGGAGGGGCTGCCCACGGTGGCCTGCGAGGCGCTCAACTGCGGCGTGCCCGTGGTGGCGACGGCCGTCGACGGCACGCCCGAGATCGTGCGGGACGGGGAGACGGGGCTGCTTGTGCCGCCCGGCGAGGCGCCGGCCCTGGCCGCCGCCCTCGGCCGGGTGCTCCACGACGGCGACCTGCGCGCACGGCTCGCCGCCCGCGCCCTGGAGGTGGGGCGGGCGGAGTACACGTGGGCGGCCAACGCGGTGCGCACGGCCGAGGTCTACGCGGCGGTGGCGGCGTGAGCGCCGTCCGGTACGCGGCGCCCGCCGTGGTGCTGCAGGCCTCGGGGCCCAACGCGCTCGGCATCATCCGCTCCCTCGCGCGGGCGGGCGTCCCCGTGATCGCCACGGACCGCGACGCGCGGGCCCTCGGCCTGGCGTCCCGTCACGCCGCCGCCCGGGTGCTGCCCGACCCCCTCACGGAGCCCGGGCCGTTCGTCGACGCGCTCGTCGACCTCGGGCGGGTGCTGCCCGCGCGCGGCGTGCTGTTCCCCACCCACGACGAGGCGCTCGCGGCGATCGCGCCGCGGGAGGCGGAGGTGGAGCGGTGGTTCCACCGGCCGTGGAGCCCCTGGGAGCGCATGCGCGTGACCATCGACAAGGGCGGCCAGCACGAGGCGGCCCGGCGCGTGGGCTTCCCCCTGCCGGGCACGGTCGAACCGGCCGCCGGAGACGACCCCGTGCGGTCCGTCGCCGAGGCCGGCCTGCGCTACCCGGTGGTCCTGAAGCCGCGCTACGCGCCCGAGTTCCGCCGCCGGTTCCGGGTGCAGGTGCTGCAGGCCGACGACGCCGAGGCCCTGCGGCGGGCGTGGCACGACGCGGCGGAGTACCGCCCCCAGATCCAGGAGGTGATCCCGGGCGGGGACGACGCGCTGTGGACGCTCGGGTCGTACCGGGACCGCGACGGGCGGCCCCTCGCCTCCTTCACCGGGCGCAAGCTGCGGCAGTGGCCGCCGCACTTCGGCACGGCGCGGGCGGCGGAGGCGCGGTGGGACCCGGACCTGGCACGGCGCGGGCACGCCCTTCTCGACGCCCTCGGCTTCCACGGCATCTCGCAGGTGGAGGTCAAGCGCGACCCGCGCGACGGCCGCGACCACCTCATCGAGGTCAACCCGCGGTCCTGGCTGTGGGTGTCGCTGGCCACGCACGCGGGCGTCAACCTGCCGCTGGCGTGCTACCTCGACGCCGTCGGCCGGCCGCGCGTGTGGCCGGACGGCCACCGCGGCGGCCTGCGCTGGGTGCTCGGTCCCAAACACGTGGGCGCGAGCGTCCGGGAGATCCGCGCGGGGCGCTGGACCGCCGGGGCCTTCGCCCGCTCGATGCGCCCGCCGCTGGTGGACGGCGTGCTCGACCCGCGCGACCCCCGGCCGGGGCTCGGCCTCTACGTGCGCATGCTCGGCCGGGCGCTGCCCGCCGGGCGGGGCCGCACGGCGGGGGCCGGCGCGTGACCCCCCTGCGGATCCGCGTGGCCGACTGCCTGCCCGGGTGGGAGCCGCGGGCGCGCTGGGTGCTGGAGACCCTGGCGGAGGGCCTGGGGTGCACGGCGGAGTTCACGCGCGGCCCCGCGGACCTGGTGTACGCGGCCGGGGCGCCCACCGACGGCGGGGCGTGGATCCCGGCCGACCGGGAGGCGCAGGCGTTCTTCACCCGGCGGGAGGCCGTGCCGGGGCCGGCGCACCGCGCGGCCGGTCTCACGCTGCTGTTCCCGCCGCGCGCCACCGGCCCGGTGCCCGGCGACCTCGTCGCCTCGGCCTTCCTGCTGCTGTCGCGGTGGGACGAGTGGTGCGTGCCGGACCGGGACCGCTTCGGGCGGCTGCGCCGCGAGGACTCCAGCTTCGCCCGCATCCCCGGCCTCGCCCTGGACGACCCGCCCGTGGAGGGCTACCTCGCGCGGCTGCGCGAGCTGCTGGGCATCCCGCCCCCGGCCGGCTGGAGCGTCCTGCTGACGCACGACATCGACCGGCTGCGGCGGCGCACGCCCCGCGGTGTGGCGGGCGTCCTGCGGCGCCGCGGCCCCCGCGGCCTGCGCGACCTCGCCGGGCGGGACCCCTTCGACAACATCCCCGACCTGCTGTGGACCACGGCCCGCCGCGGGCTCACCTCGACCGTCTACCTGATCGGGCGCAACATGCACCGCCTCGACGGCACCCCCCGGGTGCTGTACGAGCGCCGCCGGGCGCCGATGGCCGCGGCCGTCCGGGCCGCCGGCGGCGAGGTGGGGCTGCACGCCTCGTTCACGGCCTCCGAGAGCGGCCGTGCGCTGGCGGCCGAGCTGCGCGGGTTCCGCGCCGAGGTCGGCCCGCCGGTCGCGGGGGTCCGCTACCACTACCTGCGCTTCCGGTACCACGAGACCGTGCGCTGGCTCGAGGACGCCGGGGTGGAGTACGACAGCAGCCTCGGCTTCTGGGACGCGCCCGGTTTCGCCGCGGGCATCGCACGCCCCTTCCGGCCGTGGATCATGGGTGAGGAGCGGCCGGCCCGGCTGCGGCTCGTGCCGCTGGCGGTGATGGACACCACCCTCCACTCGGCCCTGCGCCTGCCCGCCGAGGCGGCGGGCGAGGAGGCCCTGCGCGTGCTGGACGTCGTGCGGCGCGCGGGCGGCGCCGCCTGCCTGCTGTGGCACAACACCTACCTGGCCGACGACCGGGCCCCGGGGTACGGGGGCCTGTGGGAGGACCTGCTGGACGCGCTGGCGGCCCGCGGCGCGCGCATGGGCGCCGTGGTCCCGCCGGCCCCGCGGGCAGGCGCCGACCTCACGGGCGCCCGCGTGCTCCACGTCACCAGCGTGCACCGGCCCCGGGACGTGCGCATCTTCCACAAGGAGGCCCGGGCGGCGGCGCGCGCGGGGGCGGAGGCGGGCGTGCTCGGCCTCGACGCCCCCGTGCGCCGCGGCCGCCGCCTGCTCGCCGGCGCCCGCCTGATGGCGGCGGCCCGGCGGCGCGGCGCCGACCTGGTGCACGTGCACGACCCGGAGCTGCTGCCCTGGGCCCTGTGGCTGGCGCGCGCCTCCCGGCGGCCGGTGGTGTACGACGTGCACGAGTACCTGGGCGAGACGGTGCGCACCAAGCGCTGGCTGCCGGGGCCCGCACGCCGCCCCCTGGCGGTGCTGGCCGCGTCCGCCGAGCGCGCGGCCGCCCGGCGGCTCGACGGCGTGGTGGGCGTCAACGAGGACCTGGCCGCGCGCGCGGCGCACACCGGCGCCCGCAGCGTGGCCGTCACCAACGCCCCGTGGGCGGGATCCCACCCCGACCCGGTCCCGGCGACCGACCCGGTGGTGCTCTACGTCGGCGGGCTCGGCCCGCTGCGGGGTCTCGAGGTGATGCGGGCGGCGTTCCCCCTGGTGGCGACGCCGGGGGCCCGGCTGGTGCTGGCGGGGCCGGGCGACCCCGGGGAGCTGCCGCGCGGCGCCACGCACGTCGGCGTGGTCGACCACGCGGCGGTGGCCGGCCTGCTGGCCGGCGCGGCGGTGGCCTGGATCCCCCTGCAGGTGCATCCGAACTACGCGCGGGCGGTGCCCACCAAGCTCGTGGAGGCGATGGCGGCGGGGCGGCCCGTGGTGGCGTCCGACTTCGGGCGGATGGCGCACATCGTCCGCACCACCGGATGCGGCGTGCTCGTGCCCGCCGACGACCCCGCGGCCCACGCCGCCGCCCTCGACCGGCTGCTGGGGGACCCGGACGAGGCGGCCGCCCTGGGGGCGGCGGGACGGCGCGCCTTCCGTGACGGCCTCGCCTACGAGCGCCAGGCCGACCGCCTCACGTCCTTCTACCGGGAGGTGCTGGGGTGAGGGTGCTCTACGTGTCCCAGTACTTCGTCAGCGCCGACCAGCCCGGCGGCGTGCGGCACTGGCAGCACACCCGGGCGCTGGAGCGCGCCGGCCACGACGTCAGCGTGGTGACCTCCTACGTGCAGCACAAGGAGCGGACCGTCCCGGAGCGGTACCGGGGCCGGCGCGTGGTGCGCGAGCAGGAGGACGGCCTCGACATGTGGCGCACCTACTCCACGCCGGGCTACGGCCGGGACCTGCGCTCCCGGCTGGCGAGCTACGGCAGCTTCGCCACCTGGGCGAGCATGGCGATGATGCGCGCGCCGCGGCCCGACGTGGTCGTGGCGTCCTCGCCGTCGCTGCCCGCCGCCGCCGCGGCGGCGCTCGTGGCCCGCGCGCGCGGCGCCCGCTTCGTGATGGAGGTGCGCGACCTCTGGCCCGATTCCGCGGTCGCCATGGGCCTGGTGCGCGACCCGCGCGTCATCGCGGCCGCCCGGGCGATGGAGCGCCTCTGCTACCGCACGGCCGACCGCATCGTCGCCCTCACCGAGGGCATCCGGGACGGGGTCGTCGCCCAGGGCGTGCCCCCGGCCAAGGTCGTGCTGATCACCAACGGCGTCGACCTGGAGTGGGCCGACGCGGACCCCGCGCCGGTGGACGCGCCCGTGCCGCCGGAGGCCGTGGTCGCGATGTACGTGGGCGCGCACGGCACCTACAGCAGCCTGGAGACGGTGCTGGCCGCCGCGGACCGCCTTCGCGACCGCCCCGACATCGCCGTCGTGCTCGTGGGCGGGGGCGACCGCAAGCCCGCCCTGCAGAGGGAGGCCGAGCGGCGCGCCGTGCCGAACGTGCACTTCGTCGACCCCGTCCCCAAGCGCGACGTGCCGCGCTGGCTCGCGCGCGCCGACGTGTGCCTGCTGCCGTACCAGGACCGGGCCCTGTTCGCGGGGGCGCTCCCGAACAAGACCTTCGACTACCTCGCCGCCGCCCGGCCCGTGCTGGCGGCCGCGCCCGACGGGGAGCTCACCCGGCTGGTGCGGGAGGCCGGGTGCGGCGTGTGCGTGCCGCCGGAGGACCCGGACGCCATGGCCGCCGCGCTCCGGCGTCTCGCGGACGATGCGGAGGGGCGCCGGGAGATGGGCGCGCGGGGGCGCCGGATGGCCCTGGAGCGGTACGACCGGCGGGCGCTCGCGGCCCGGTTCGTGGCGACGGTGGAGTCGGCCGGTGGCTGACGCGGGGCCCGAGGCGTTCCCGCCCGACGGTCCGGTGGGCGGCCGCGCGAAGCGGGCGCTCGACCTGGCGGTCGCCCTGCCGCTGCTGGTGGCGCTGTCGCCGGTGATGGCCGCCATCGCCCTGTGGGTGCGGCGCGACTCACCCGGTCCGGCGCTGTTCCGGCAGACGCGCATCGGCTACGCCGGGCGGCCGTTCACGCTGCTGAAGTTCCGCTCGATGGTGGTGGGCGCTGAGGGCATCGGCGCCGGCCTCCGCGTGACCTCCGGCGACGACCGGATCACGCGGAGCGGTACGGTGCTGCGGGCGCTGTCCCTGGACGAGCTGCCGCAGCTGATCAACATCGTGCGCGGCGACATGAGCCTGGTGGGGCCGCGCCCCACGGTGCCGGCGCAGGTGGCGCGCTACAGCCCCCGGCAGCGGCGCCGGCTGCGGGCCCGGCCGGGGGTCACCGGCCTCGCGCAGGTGCGGGGGCGCAACGACATCCCCTGGTCGGTGCGGATCGAACACGACATCGAGTACGTGGAGGGCTGGAGCATGCGGCGGGACCTGGCGATCCTGGCGCGCACCGCGCTGGTGGTGGGGGCCCGCCGCGGCACCTACAACGACCGCGCGCCGGTGTTCGACCTCCCCGCGGACGGGCAGGACGGGGACCGGGGGGACGCGCGTGGCTGAGGTCACCATCCTGCTGACGTGCGCGGGGCAGCGCGTGGACATCGTCCGCGCCTTCCGGCACGAGCTCGCCACGGGCCCGCACCGCGGCCGGGTGCTGGTGAGCGACCTCGACGCGCTCTCGCCCGCGCTGTTCGAGGCCGACGGCGTGGTCGCGCTGCCCCCCGTCGACGATCCGGGGTACGGCGGCGCCGTCGCCGAGGTCTGCCGGCGGGAGGGGGTGCGGATCGTGCTGCCGCTCACCGACCTGGACCCGGTGGTGCTGGCCGAGGCGGCCCCGCTGGTCGCGGAGGCCGGCGGCCGGGTGCTGCTGCCCGCCCCCGATGTCGCCCTCGGGTGCCAGGACAAGTGGGCGTGCCACGGAATGCTCCAGGCCGCCGGGCTGCCCTCGCCGCCCACGTGGCTGCCCGGTGAGGTCGATCACGCGACGCTGCCGTACCCGGTGCTGGTGAAGCCGCGCATCGGTTTCGCGGGCCGCCACATCCACCGGTGCGCGGACGCGGAGGAGCTCGCCTTCTTCCTGCGCTACTCGCCCGTGCCCTCCGTGGTGCAGCGCGCGCTCGTGGAGGGCGTGGAGTACTCCATCGACTGCCTCGCCGACCCCGACGGGCGCCCCCTGGGGGCCGTGCCCCGGGCGATGCTGCAGAGCAAGGGCGGCGAGCAGATCAAGGGCGAGACGCTCGACGACCCCCAGCTGGTCGACCTCGCCGTCCGCGTCGTGGAGGGGCTGCGCCTGATCGGCCCCTGCACCATCCAGTGCTTCCGCGCGGGCGACGAGATCCTGGGCGTCACCGACATCAACACCCGCTTCGGGGGCGCGTTCCCCCTGCCGCAGGCCGCCGGGGCCGACTACCCGGGGCGCATCGTGGCGATCGGGGCGGGCGAGCGGCCGGAGTCCACGGTCGGCCGCCACCGCGCGGGCGTCGTGATGACGCGGTACCTGGACCAGACCATCCTGAGGCGCACACCCTCCGGTCTCGCGCCCCTCGGGGCGGGGTGAGTAGGATCGCCCCGCCCGTGGACCGAGAGATCACACTGCGCGACTACGGCCGCGTCCTCTGGAGCGGCCGGGTCGTCATCCTCGTCTGCATCCTGGTCGCGGTGGTCGCCGGGCTGGCGCTGTCGTTCGCCCGCACCACCCAGTACACCGCCACCGCGCGGGTGTCGCTGGGGCAGGCGACCACCACCGCCGGTGTGCCGGTGCAGACCCCGCTGACCAACCCCACGACGGCGCCGCAGGCCCTCTCCACCGACGAGATCGTCGAGCGGGTGGCGCGCGAGGTGAACGTGCCCCCCGGGCGCGTCCGGGACGCCGTCACGCTGACGGCGCCGCGCGTCACGGGGTCCGCGGGCAACCTGCCCACCCTGCTCACGATCACCGCCCAGGACCGCAGCCGGCGGGTCGCGATCGACGTCGCCAACGCCTACGGCGAGCAGGTGCTCGCGCGCGTGGGCGAGGACTTCGAGGCCACCCGGTCGGCGTATTCCACGCAGCTGCGGTCCTCCCGCGAGGCGGTCACGCAGCTCACCCGCGACGTGCGCCAGCTGCGTGGCCAGCTGGTGGCGGCGGCGGGCACCGACCGCGCCGTCGCGCTCCAGACGGCGCTGCTGTCGGCCCAGGACCAGCTGCGCAGCGCCCGCCAGGACGTCCAGGCGCAGACCATCCAGCTGGCCAAGGCCGACCAGGTGGAGGCCCCGTACGCGGTGGCGATCGCCGACTCCGCCTCGTCGTCGGGCAGCGCCCCGCAGCGCGTGCGCTCCGCGCTGCTCGCCGGGCTGATCGGCCTGCTGATCGGCGTGCTGGCCGTGTTCGTGTGGAAGGGGAGCCCGGCCGCACGCGCGGCGGGCGAGGCGGCATGACCGCGGCGCGCGCGGCGCGCCGCGGCGCCGGCGCGCTCGCCCTGGTCGCCGCGGCCGGCCTGGCGGCGTCCTGCGGGGGCGGGGGCGGGGACGACGGGGGCGGCGCCACCACGGCCGCGGGCACGACCCCGACGGCGCCCGCCGAGGCGGTGGTGCGCGTCACGGACGGCGACACCGGGGCACCGGTGGCCGGCGCGCGGGTGCGCGCCGACGGGCCCGGGGGCGCCACCCGGGTCAGGACCGACGCCCGGGGCCTCGCGCGCGTGCCCGCCGGCACCCGGCGCGTGCGGGTGCGGCGCGAGGGATGGTCGGTGGCGGTGGCCGACGTCCGGCGGGGCGCGGCGGCCGTGCGCATCTACGACCAGGCCCTGCAGAGCCCGCAGTACGGCGGCGGCCCGGCGCGCACCCGCGTGGTGCCCGGCGTGCGCGTGCCCCCGCCCCGCGGGCGCCCGGCGTGGACCTTCGACGGGCGCACGCTGGTCGAGTTCCCGCCGGCCGTGCGGAACGGCCTCGTGGTGTTCGGCACCAACTCGGGGCGCGTCTTCGCCCTTGACGCGCGTACGGGCGACGTGCGCTGGGCGCGGCGCGAGGGCGGCTACATCGCCTCCAGCCCCGCAATCGCCGGGTCGCGGGTGTACGTGACGGCCATGGACGGCACCCTCACCGCGTACACCGTCACCGGCGGGCGCCGCACCTTCCGGTTCTCCACCGACGGGAGCCCCGTCGAGAGCTCGCCCCTCGTGGTCGACGACACCGCGTACATCGGCGCCTGGAACGGCCGCGTCTACGCCGTCGATCTGCGCACCGGCCGGGCGCGGTGGACCTTCCAGGCGGCCGCCGACGTCAAGGGCAGCGCCGCACTGGCGCCCGGTGGCCGCGGGGGTCGCATCGTCGTGGGCGACTACGCCGGCAACGTCTACGCCCTCGACCCGCGCACGGGTGCGGTCGCCTGGCGGTACTCCGGCGGGCAGCGCTTCTACGGCGGTCCCGGCGTCGCGGACGGCACGGTCGTGATCGGCGACGTGGGCGGGGCCGTCATCGCCCTCGACGCCGCGTCCGGCCGGGAGCGGTGGCGCCACTCCACGGGCGGGGCGTACGTCTACTCCAGCCCGGCCATCGCCGGCGGCACCGTGTTCATCGGCAACTACGGCGGCCGCTTCGAGGCGCTCGACCTCCGCACGGGCGCGGTCCGCTGGTCGTTCGACGCCGGCGGGCGCATCTCCGGATCGGCCACCGTCGTGGGCGGCGTCGTCTACACCGCGGTGCTCGCCCGGCCCGGCGAGCCGCGGCGCACCTGGGGGCTCGACGTGCGCACGGGGGCCGTCCGGTACCGCGGCGACGACGGCCGCTACTCCCCGGCGGTCGCGGCCGGGCGGACGCTGTACCTGGTCGGGACCCGGCGCGTCTATGCGCATCCGGCGCCCCGGTAGGCGGGCGACGGCGGCCCTCGCGGCCGCGGCGGTCGTCCTGGGCGGGGCCGGGGCCGGGGCGTACGGCCTGGTCGCCGGCTGGTTCGACCCGGGCAGCCGCGAGGGGGACGCCGAGGGCTTCCTCCCCGAGCGGGCCCCCCGCCCCGAGCCGGCCGCGGGCACGTGGCCGGAGTACGGGCGCGACGCGGGGCGCACGCGCGCCAACCCCGGCCTGCGCCTGGCGCCGCCCTTCCGGCGCGCCTGGACCCACGACGCCGGGTCGCTGGTGGAGTTCCCGCCCGTCATCGGCGGCGGACGCGTGGTGTTCGGCACCAACGCCGGCCTGGCGGTGGCCCTGGACCTCGACACCGGGCGGGTGCTGTGGCGCCGCCGCCTCGGCGGCGCGGTCGCCTCGTCGCCGGCCCTCGCCGGCGTACCGGGGGCGCCGCTGCCCGCCGGGCTGCGGCCGGTCGCCCTGTTCACGACGATGCGCGGGGACGTGATCGCGCTCGACCCGGCGACGGGGGGCGTGCGCTGGCGCCTGCCGCTGCGGTCGCCCATCGAGTCCTCACCGCTGGTGCTGGACGGGTCCGCCTACGTGGGCACCCGCGACGGCCGGGTGGTCCGCGTCTCGCTGGCCACACGCCGCCCCGTGTGGACGGCGCGGGCGGCGGGCGAGGTCAAGGGCAGCCTGGCGCGGTCGGGCGACGCGGTGGTGGCGGGCGACTACGGCGGGCGCGTCACCGCCTACGCGCGGCGCGACGGGCGCGTGCGCTGGCAGACCACGAGCCCCGGCCCCCGCCTGCGCGGCGCCGGCCGCTTCTACGCCGGCCCGGCGGTGGCGTACGGGCGGGTCTTCATCGGCAACGTCAACGGGCGCGTGCTGGCCCTGTCGGCGCGGACCGGCGAGGTCGCCTGGGTGCGCGTGCTGGGCGACTTCGTCTACTCCAGCGCGGCCGTCGCGGACCGCACCGCGTACGTCGGCAGCTACGACCGCCACCTCTACGCCCTGGACGCCGTCACCGGGCGGGTCCGCTGGAGGACGGATCTGGGCGAGCGGATCACGGGCAGCCCCACCGTCCTCGGCGACCTGGTGTGGGTCTCCACCATCGCCCGCCGCCCGCGGGACGGCATCACGGTGGCGCTGGACGCCCGCACCGGCCGGCGCGTCTTCACGCTCCGCGACGGGCGCTACTCGCCGGCGGTCGCGGTGCGCGGGCATCTCGTGCTGACCGGCGTCCGGACGGTGTACGGCCTGGTCCCCGCGCGGTGACCGTCACCCGGCTCGCCCGGGCGGCGACCATCGTCGCGCTGTTCGGGCTCGTCTCGCGCTTCCTGGGCCTCGCGCGCGAGATCGTGCTCGCGGGGGCCTACGGGGCCACGGGCGCGACCGACGCCTTCGTCAACGCGCTGCTGCTGGTCAACGTGATCGCGGCGGTGCTGCTGTACGCGCTGGTCACGGTGGTGATCCCCGTCTTCCAGACCGAGCGGGCCCGCGCGGGCGAACGCTCCGCCTGGGCGCTCGTGTGCGCCATCGCCGGATGGGTGGCGGTCGGCCTGATGGCCGTCACCGTCGCCGTCTCCCTGTTCCCGGAGGTCCCGACCGCCCTCTACGGCCTCGACCCCGAGCGCGCCGCGATCACCGCCGACCTCGTGCGCATCATGGCCCCCGCGCTGCTTCTGCAGGGGGCCTCGGCGCTGTTCACGGCCCTCCTGCAGATCCACGGGCGCTTCGGCGTCCCGGCCGCCGTCGGCGTCGCCTTCAACGCGGGCATCATCGTCGGGGTGATCCTGGGGCGCGGCGAGCTCGGGATCGAGGCCGCGGCGTGGGGCGTCACGATCGGGGCGCTGGGCCAGGTGGTGCTGCAGCTGCCGCAGTTCGCGCGCCTGCTGCGGGGACAGGCCGAGGAGGGGGCCGAGGGCGCGCGCGGGGTGCTCCGGCTGCGGCTCCGTCACCCCCGCCTCGGGGAGACGGCGCTGATCGCCCTGCCGGTGGTGGGGGCGTCGGTGCTGCAGCAGGTCAACAACTTCACGGACAAGTTCTTCGCGTCGACGCTCGAGGAGGGCGCCGTCTCGGCGCTCTCGTACGCCAACAGCCTGGGGGCGGCGCCGCGCTCGGCCCTGCTGGTGCCGTTCCTGACGCCGCTGTTCCCGCTCGTCGCGCGGCTGATCGCCGAGGGGCGCGGGCGCGAGGCCGCCCGGGGGGTGCACCGCGTCGCCGGCCTGCTCGGCCTGGTCGCCGTGCCCGCCGGCCTGCTCATCGCGGTCTACGCCCGCGAGACCGCCCAGCTGTTCCTGGGACGCGGGCGGTGCGACGCCCGGTGCGTGGACGAGGTCGCCTCGCCCCTCGCGTGGTACGCCGTCGCCGTGCTCGGCAACTTCCTGTCGATCTTCTTCAACCGGGCCCTGGCCGCCGCCAACCGCCAGCGCGAGATCCTGTGGGCCACCGTGGTCGCGGTGGCGGTCACGATCGTCTTCGACGTCATCCTGCTGGGCCCGATGGAGCAGGCGGGACTGGCGCTCGCGTCGGCCATCGGGGTGTACGCCAATCTGCTCCTGTACTGCGCCTACCTGCGCCGCCTCGAGGGGTTCTCGGTGCGCGTCCTGGCCCGCCAGCAGGCGCGACTGCTGCTGTGCGGCGCCGCGGCGGTCGCCGTCACGTTCGCCCTGGACCCGCTGGTGCCCACGGACGACCTGGAGTCGTGGGGGCTGCTGCCGCCGCTCATGCTCAAGGTGGCCGTCGCCCTGGCCGTGTACGCCGTCGCGGCGCGTGTGCTGGCGCCAGCCGAGCTGCGCGAGGTGGGGGCGTCCCTGCGCGCCCTGGGGCGCCGCCGGCCGCCGCGCCCGGCGTGACCCGCCCGTCGCCGGCGTTCGCGCTCGGCGTGGCCGGCGCGCTCGCCGGCGCCCTCGCCCTCCGTCTGTGGGCCTTCGGGGGGATCACCGCCGCGCACCTGGGCGACGACACGCGCTACGTCGCCGTCGCCCGCAACCTGTCCAACGGGCACGCGCCGCGCGGGGACGCGGAGTGGTTCGGCGGGCGGGTCGCCTTCCTCTGGCCGGTCGCCGGGCTGTTCCGGGCGCTCTGGGCGGACGACCGGACGGCGGTGGCGTGGCCGCTGGCGGCCTCGCTGCTGGCCGTGCTGGCCGCCGGCCTGCTGGGGCGGGAGATGGCGGGCACGACGGCCGGGGTCACCGCCGCCGGCCTGGTGGCCGCCGCGCCGCTGGAGGGGCTCCTGGCCACCCGGCTGCGGCCGGACGCGGTGATGCCGGGCCTCGTGGCGCTGGCGGTGTGGGCCGCCATGCGCAGCCGGCGGGGCTCGGACGCGGTCCGTCTGGCGGCGGCCGGCGGCGCGGGGGGCCTGCTGGTGGCGGCCTGGTCGGCGCGCGAGATGGCCGTGCTGGCGGTCCCCCTGCTGGTGGCGGCCGCCTGGCGGCCGGGCCTGCGGGTGCTGGCCGCGGGCGCGGCCGGCGCGGCGGCGGCGGTCGCCCTGCTGGTGGGCGCGGCGGCCGCCGCGGGCGCGGATCCCCTGCTGCCCCTCACGGGGACGGCCGGGGCGAGCGCCCTCCGCGACCCCCTCGCGGCCTGGTCGTGGGACGGCAGTCACCTCGGCTGGCTGCTGCGCGGCGCGCTCGATCCCGGGCACCCGGCGCTGCTGCTGGCGCCCCTGGTGGCCGCGGCCCTCGCCGTGCTCGCCTGGCGACGCGACCGCCGGGCGCTGCTGCCCGCCGCGTGGGCGCTGGGCGGCCTGGCGTACCTGGAGTTGCCCGCCCTGGCCAACCTGTCGCCCTCCCCGCGCTTCCTGCTCGCGCTCTCGGTCCCCGCCGCGCTGCTGGTGGCCCTGGCGGCCACGCGGTTGCCGCGGCCGCCCGTGGCCGGCGCGGCGGCCGTCGTGCTCACCGCGGCGGCCGCGCTGGCCGCGCTGGCGCCCGTCCCCGGCCGCGAGCACCGGGCCGAGGACGTCGTCCTGCTCGACCGGGTGGTGGCCCGTCTGCGGGCGCTGCCGCCCGGGCCGGTGCTCGCCGAGGACCACACCTGGTGGCTCAAGGCGCGGCTCTTCCTCGCGCGCGACCGGCTGCCGGTGCCCGTCGCGGAGGACCCGGCCTTCCTGGACCCCGCCGCCCGGGCCCGGCGCGCGCGACTGGAGCCCCTGCCCGCCGTGGCCGCCTACCGGGGGGGCTACGTGGTCGTGGGGCCCGTGACCCCGCGCGGCGGATGGCCGCGGAACTGGAGCGCCATGCGACGGCGGATCCGCACGCAGGTGCCGTGGGACGCGCTCGTCCCGGTCGCCCGCGTCGGCTCCGCGACCATCCTCCGCTGGCCCGCCGACGCCCCCGCGCGGGGCGGCAACGCGGGCTGAGGCCGCGGTCCGCCGCGACGGGTGGCGCCGGGACGGGCGTCCGGCGACGGGCAGCGGGTACGCTCGTGGAATGCCGACCTCGATCGTCACCGGCGGTGCGGGCTTCCTCGGGTCCCACCTGTGCGACCGGCTCCTGAGCGAGGGACACCGGGTCCTCTGCGTGGACAACCTGGACACCGGGACGCTCGAGAACATCGAGCACACGCGCGACCCGAACTTCACGTTCGTCCAGCACGACATGACCCACCACCTCGAGGTGGCGGACCACGTCGACTACGTGTTCCACCTCGCCTCGCCGGCGAGCCCCATCGACTACCTGCGGCTCCCCCTGCACACCCTGAAGGTGGGCTCGTACGGGACGCACAACGCCCTGGGGCTGGCCAAGCGGCACCGGGCCCGGTTCCTGCTGGCGTCCACCTCCGAGGTGTACGGCGACCCGCAGGAGCACCCCCAGTCGGAGACCTACTGGGGCCACGTCAACCCGATCGGGCCGCGCGGCGTGTACGACGAGGCCAAGCGCTACGCCGAGGCGATGACGATGGCGTACCACCGCCAGCAGGGCGTGGACACGCACATCGTGCGCATCTTCAACACGTACGGCCCGCGGATGCGTCCCCACGACGGCCGCGCGATCCCGACCTTCCTGCGCCAGGCGCTCGCCGACAAGCCGCTCACGGTGTTCGGCGACGGCTCCCAGACCCGGTCGTTCTGCTACGTGTCGGACCTCATCGAGGGCTTCATGCGGCTCATCGACTCCGACTACCACCTGCCCGTGAACATCGGGAACCCGGGCGAGTACACGATCCTGCAGCTGGCGGAGGCCGTGATCGCCGCCACGGGATCGGCGTCGCCCATCGTCTACGAGGCGCTCCCCCAGGACGACCCGCACGTGCGCCGGCCGGACATCACGCTGGCCCAGGAACTGCTCGGGTGGGAGCCCACCGTCTCGCTGGAGGAGGGCCTGCAGCGCACCATCGCCTCGCTCGGCGAGGTGCGTGCCGCACGCGCCTGACGCTGCGCCCGCCGTGCGGGCGCGCGGGCTGGTCAAGCGGTTCGGGGGGCGCGTCGCCGTCGACGGGGTCGACGTCGACGTCCCCTCCGGCGCGTGCTTCGGCTTCCTCGGTCCCAACGGGGCCGGGAAGACGACCACCATGCGGATGCTCTGCTGCCTCAGCCCGCGCGACGGGGGCACGCTGGAGGTGCTGGGGCGCGATCCCGCGCGGGAGCCGCGTCTGCTCAAGAGCCGCATCGGCGTCGTGGGGCAGGAGGTGGCGCTCGACCTGGAGCTGAGCGTCCGCGAGAACCTCCTCGTCTACGCCCGGTATTTCGCGATCCCCCGGCGGGAGGCGGAGCGGCGGGCGGACGACCTGCTGGAGCTGGTGGCGCTGGCCGACCGCGCGCGCGACGCCGTCGAGGGCCTGTCGGGCGGCATGAAGCGCCGGCTGCAGATCGCCCGGGCCCTGGTCAACGAGCCCGACCTGGTGCTGCTGGACGAGCCCACCACCGGGCTCGACCCCCAGGCCCGCCACGTGGTGTGGGAGCGCCTGCGCGCGCTGCGCGGCCGCGGCGTCACGCTGGTGCTGACCACGCACTACATGGACGAGGCCGAGCAGCTGTGCGACCGGATCGTGATCATGGACCACGGCCGGGTGGTGCGCGAGGGGGCGCCCGCGGCCCTCGTGCGCGAGGAGGTGGGCCGCGAGGTGCTGGAGCTGCGCGTCTCGCCACGGGAGCTGGAGACCCTGCGGCGCGAGGCGGGTCCCGGGGTGCAGGCCGAGGGCGACCTGGTGCAGCTGTACACCGACGACGCCGAGGCCCTGCACGCCCGGCTGCGCGGGCAGGGCGTCGAGGGGCGCCTCCAGGCCGCCCGCCGCGCGACCCTGGAGGACGTCTTCCTGCGCCTCACCGGGCGGCGGCTCCGGGAGGACTGATCCCGGGCGCCCTTCGCGGTGGTGGGGGCACCCACCGCGGCACCCCCGTCCGCGGTGATGGGGGCACCCACCGCGGCACCCCCGTCCGCGGTGGCTACGCGGGCGCGCCCGTCACGGGGTCGTCGCCGTCGTCGTCCGCCGGGTCCGACGCCCAGGCCTCGCGTTGCCAGAGGGGCGTCGCGCCGAAGATCCCCGAGAGCCAGATGCCGAGGGCGTACAGCAGGACCTGCGGGATCATCAGCAGGATCATGCTGAAGGGGTCCCCGCCGGGCAGGATCGCGGCGAGGGCGGCGATCACCACGATGGCCAGGCGCCAGTTGCGACGGTAGAGGTCCGCCGAGGCGACGCCCAGCCGCGCGAAGGCCACCATCGCCACCGGCACCTCGAAGAGCAGGCCCGACGCCAGCAGCATCGCGGTGACGAAGCCGAAGTACTCGCCGGCGCGCACCTGGCTGACGAACAGGTCGTCGCCGAAGTTGAGGAGGAACTGGAGGGCCACCGGCAGCACCACGAAGTAGCCGAAGGCCACGCCCCCCGCGAACAGCGCCGACACGGCGGCCACCACCGCCAGCATCTTGCGCCGGCTCTGCTCGCCGATCGCCGGGATCACGAAGGCGTAGACCTGGTACAGCCAGATGGGCAGCGCGATCAGGATCGCCGACCACAGGGCCACCTTCAGGACCGTGAAGAAGGGCTCCGTGGGGGACAGCGTGATCAGCACGCTCTCCTCGCCGTTCTCGCGCGGCAGCGGCGCCTTGAGCACGTCGATGATCTGGTTGCGCAGCAGGTACGCGGCGACGAACGCCAGCACGAGCGCGGCGGCGGACGCCATCAGGCGGCGGCGCAGTTCGTCGAGGTGCTCGACGACGGTGAGGCGCTCGTCGGCGCTGATCGTGCGCAGGCCGAGCGGGGCGCGGAAGCGGGCCATCATGAACCCCGTGTACGTCGGCCGCGGGTCACGGGATCACCCACGGGCGTCCGGCGGCTGGTCGTCCCCCCGGCGGATCAGGTCGTCCAGGTCGTCGCCGGCGTCCGGCGCCTGCGCGGAGGGGGCCGGCGGCGGGCCGTCGTCGTGGGCGCCGGCGACGGGCACGTCGGAGCCCTCGGGCGCGTCCTCGGTGGGCGGGGCGATCACGGCCCGCCGGGAGCCGGGCGGCTCGCCCCCGTCCATCGTGACGCCGTCTTTGAACTCGCGGACGCCCCGCCCGACGCTGCGCGCGAGCTCCGGCAGCCGCCGGGGACCGAAGACGATCAGGGCGATCGCGAGCACGATCAGGATCTGCACGGGCGAGAGGTCGAACACGACGGCGCCTTCCGGACGGTGCGGACCGCCCCAGGGTAGCCCAGCGCCGCAGCCGCGGCGTCCCGGTACCGGCCCTCCGCGCGACGGGCGGGCGGGCGGGAGCGGCACCGGGCCGGTGCTACGGTTCCCCGCGATGGCCGCCGACCCCTCCGTCGACTACGTGGTCCGCCAGATGCGGGACGCGATCGTCGACACGGACCTCCGGCTGCTGCAGGCCGTGAACCAGCGCCTGACGCTGGTCGCCAAGCTGCGCGCCTACAAGCGCGGCCAGGGCATGCCCTTCGTGGACACGGCCCGCGAGGAGTGGATGCACCGCTACCTGCAGGCCGCCAACCGCGGGCCCATCTCCGCCGAGGGCCTCCAGGGGCTCTACGAGCACATCCTGGAGCTCACCAAGGTCGAGACCGCGGCGGCCGAGACCGCCGCCGCCGAGGCGGCCGAGGGGCAGGCCTAGGCGCTACTGCGCGGCGAAGTCGTCCGGGTTGACCTGGTCGAGGAACTCCTTGAACTTCTCGACGACCTCGTCGCTCTCCTCGACCTCGTGCTCGAACTCGATGCCGCTCTCGTCGATGACCTTGTCGGCGGCGAAGATCGGGGCGTTCGCGCGCACCGCCAGCGCGAGCGCATCGCTCGGGCGGGAGTCGATCTCGATCTCGGTCTGCTGGCGGCGCAGGGTGATCAGCGCGTAGAAGGTGTTGTCGCGCAGCTCGGTCACGGTGATGCGCGCGATCTCGGCGTTGAGCTCGGCGACCACGTCGTTGAGCAGGTCGTGCGTCATCGGGCGGGGCGTCTCGTTGCCCTGCAACTTCATCAGGATGGCGGCGGCCTCGGCGTGACCGATCCAGATCGGCAGGAAGGTGTTGCCCGAGACGGTCTTGAGCAGCACGATCGGCTGCTTGCCGACCATGTCGAAGCTCACGCCGTAGATGGTCATCTCCTGCACGGCAGCCTCCGCGGCCCGTCGGGACCTGCTCCGCGCCCCGGGGCGGCGGTGGGATGCCGCGCCCGCGGCGTCAGCCGATCTTAGACGCGCCCTCACCCATGTCGACAGGTGCCCGTCCCCGCCGGGGCCGCGCGGACGGCGCGGCGTGGGGGGGCGAGGCCGTTTGGTAGAATCGCCCCCGCAGGTCGCGAGGGCGATTAGCTCAGTCGGTTAGAGCGCATCTCTGATAAGGATGAGGTCCCTGGTTCGAATCCAGGATCGCCCACTCGCCGTTTGCCTCCACCGGGGTCGCCCGTGAGCGCTTCCAGCCGGCCGTCCGCCACCGCATCCCGCGCGCGCGGGGGGGACGAGCCGCGCAGGCTGGGCGTGCTGATCGTCGACGACCACGCCATCGTCCGCGAGGGCCTGCGCCGCGTGCTTGGCCAGCGCGAGGACCTGGTGGTGCTGGGTGAGGCCTCCTCGGGCGAGGAGTCGCTGGAGCTGACGGCGCGCCGCCGGCCCGACCTGGTGCTCATGGACGCCCGCATGCCGGGCATGGGCGGGGTGGCGGCCACGCAGCGCCTGGCCACCGCCCATCCCGAGGTGCGCGTGATCGTGTTCACGGCGCACTCGGAGCAGGAACTGCTCTGGGAGGCGCTGGACGGCGGCGCCCAGGGCTTCGTGCTCAAGGACTCGGACAGCGCGACCCTGCTGGAGGCCATCTCGCAGGTCACCACGGGCGAGCCGTACGTGGATCCGCGGCTCGCGCCGGACTTCCTGCGGCAGTTCGCCCGTCCCCGGCCCGCCAGCCCGCTCAGCGCGCGGGAACGCGAGATCCTCCAGATGCTCGCCGACGGGCACTCCAACCGCGAGGTCTCCGAGCGCCTCGTGGTGAGCGTCGAGACGGTGAAGACCCACGTCAAGCACATCCTCGCCAAGCTCGAGGCGGAGCACCGGACGCAGGCGGTCGCCATCGGCATCCGTCAGTCCCTGATCCAGTGACCACCGGCGGCGCCCGCGCGGAGGCGTCGTCGGGCACGACCGCGGTGCAGCTGGCCGAGGTGCTGCGGGCGGCGTCGGACGTCCGCCTCGGCGACGGCCCGGGACTGCAGCGCTGCCTCGCCCGCACGGTCGCGGCCCTGGGCGCCCGGGGCGCGACCCTGCTGCTGCGCGACCTCGGCTCGGGGGCGCTGCTCGTCCGGGCCGAGGTGACCGGTGACGGTCCCGTGCTGCGGATCCCGCTGGACACGACCGAGGACGACCTCGGCGCCCTGGAGCTGAGGGGCCTGCCCGAGGGGGCCGCGGCCGTCGCCGACGCCGCCGCGGCGGCGATCGCCCTCGTGGTCCGCAACGGCCGCCTGTTCACGGGCCTGCAGGAACGGGCCGCGGAGCTGGACCGCCAGGTGCGGCAGCTGGTGGCGCTGCAGGAGGTCGCCCGGGCGGTCGCCCGGGCCCAGACCACCGATGCCCTCGCCGCGGCCATCGCCCGGGAGGGGCGCCGGCTGGTCCGTGCCGAGGCGGCCGCCGTGATCGTGCGCGAGCCGGGCGGGGCCCGGGTGGCCGCGCAGGAGGGCCGGCAGCGGGCGACGGCGTGGACGGCGGGTCTGGCCGCGCTGGCGTCCGGACGCCGGCAGGTGCTGCCGGGGCCGCAGGCGGCCGTCCCGATCGCGGGCCGGGACGGGGTCGGGGCCGCCCTGGTGGTGGCCTGGGAGGGCGAGCCGCTCGCCGAGGACGACCTCGACCGGCTGGCCGGGCTCGCCGAGCAGGCCGGCGTCGCGCTCGACAGCGCGCGCCTGGTGGAGGACCTGCGCTCGGAGCAGCGGCGGCGCAAGGGGCTCGCCGCGGCGCTGGTGCAGATCCAGGAGCGCGAGCGGCGGCGCGTGGGCGAGGACCTCCACGACGGGCCCGTGCAGGAACTCGTGGGGCTGGCGCTGATGCTGGACGCCCTCCAGGCGGACCTCCGGCGGCTCACCGACGACGCCGAGGCGGCACGGTCGCTGGAGCGGGCGGCCGGGGCGGCGCGCTCGGCCGTCGGCGGCATGCGGCGTGCGATCTTCGACCTGCACCCGCTCTCGCTGGAGGAGCTGGGGGTCTCGGCCGCGGTCCGTGCGGTGCTGGACCGCCACGTGCCCCCGGGCGTCAACGTCGAGATGGAGGGGCTCGACGCGGTGGACGCCCTCCCCCCCGACGCCCGCACGTCGGCCTTCCGCATCATGCAGGAGGCCATCTCGAACGCGTGCCGCCACGCCGCCCCGAGCCGCATCGACGTGCGCGCCTGGCAGTCGGACGGGCGCGTGACCATCGAGGTCGTGGACGACGGCGCGGGCTTCGATCCCGAGGACGCCGGCGGCGGCATCGCCGGGGGGCACCTCGGCCTCGCCGCGATCCGCGCCCGGGCGGTCCTCACCGGGGCCGTCCTGGAGCTCGACTCCCGCCCCGGGCAGGGCACCCGGGTGCGGGTGCGTTTCCCGCCCGGCACGGACTGAGCCGCCCGTGCCGGGTGCCGGGCGCGGCGGGCACCCGCCCCGAGGCGGGCGCCCGGGGTGGCGCTAGGCGCCCACGAGGGGGCGCGCGAGCTCGTCCAGGACCTCGGCCAGCACGGCGTCCGCGCGGTCGTGCGGCACCTGGCACGTGCCGGCCGCCTCGTGGCCGCCGCCGCCGTGGCGCAGCATGGCCGCGCCGATGTCGACGGGCGAGCTGCGGTCGATGATCGAGCGTCCCACCGCCAGGACGGTGTTCTGCCGGCCCTTGCCCCAGAGCACGTGCACCGACACGCGCGCCGAGGGGAACAGCGCGTAGACCATGAAGCGGTTGCCCGCGTGGATGATCTCCTCGTCGCGCAGGTCCACCACCACCACGTCGTGGTGCCGCCGGGTGACCCGCCGCAGCTGGGCCACGAACAGGTCGTGCTGCTCCCGGTACAGCCGCACCCGCTCGGCGACGTCGGGCAGGGCGAGGATGTCGTCGACGGAGGCGTGCCGCAGGCAGGCGTCGATCAGCTGCATCATCAGCTGGTAGTTGGAGATCCGGAGGTCGCGGAAGCGACCGAGCCCCGTGCGGCTGTCCATCAGGAAGTTGAGGAGCGTCCAGCCCGACGGGGCGAGGATGTCGTCGAGGTCGTAGTCCGCGGAGTCCGCCCGGTCGACGGCCGCCATCAGGTCGGGGCTGACCCCCGGGAACCGCGCCGCGCCGCCGAAGTGGTCGTAGACGACCCGGGCGGCGGAGGCCGCGCCCGGGTGGATGACGTGGTTGGCGGCCGTCCCTCCGGTGCGCAGCGTCTCGGAGTGGTGGTGGTCGAACACCAGGTGCGCCGCGGGCGCGTACGGGAGATTGGTGAGGATGTCCCGGCCGGTGATCTCGACGACGCCGTCCTGCACGTCCTTGGGGTGCACGAACGTGATCTCGTCGATCAGGTCGAGATGCCGCAGCAGCACGGCGCAGACGAGCCCGTCGAAGTCGCTGCGGGTCACCAGGCGATGGGGCACGGACGGTCCTCCTGTCGGAGCGGGGCGTATGCGGGCGCCGGTGGCGCCGCCGCGGCGCGGGGCCGCCCCCTGCCATCGGCCCGGCCGTCCGTCGCCGTGAGTGGGCACCTCCTCGCGGCACCCACCCGCCCGCCCGGCGCAGGCGTCAGGAGCGGCGCGGAGGCGGCGGAGCGTCCAGGACGGCCGCGAGCAGGTCGCGTGGGTGATCGCCCGCCGCCGCCAGGACGACGGTGGCGGCGACGTCCGGACCCGGCCACGTCCACCTCGCCGTGTGCGTCGCCGTGAGGCGCAGGCGGTGGGCGATCTCGCGCGCCTCGTCGAGGTCGCCCACGCGGGAGCAGGCCACCAGCAGGGCGTCGCCGCGCACCCACCAGATCGGGTCCCCCCAGCGGCAGACCTCGCCGATCTGGCGCGCCACCCGGGCGCGCAGCTGCATGGGGATCCCGGACGGCGCCGGCGCGGCCGGGGTCAGGTGGACGCCGATGAGGGCCGGCCCGCGACCCTCCGCGACGTCCAGGTCGCGCGCGAGGGCGATGAGGTCCGCCAGCACGCCCTGTGCGAGCCGCTCCCCGAGCGGGGTGCCGGGGAGCGGCTCCGCCGGGTTGCGCCAGGACAGGGAGTGACCCACGAGCGCGGCCGCATCCCGCAGCACCGTGAGGTGTGCGTCGCTCCATCCGCGCGGGGCGGGGGCGGCGGCGGACACCACGCCCAGGACGGCGCCGTCGCGGGACAGCACGGGTGCGGCGGCGTACGCGCGCACCGGCGAGGAGCGCAGCGGCCCCGGGGGCGCGACGGACAGGCGGACGTCCGGGAGCGCCACGACGTCCGCACGGTCCACCGCCTGCCGGGCGAGGGCGTCCGTCGGCCGGCAGGCGGCGTCCGCGGAGAGGTCCCCGGTCGTCGACTCCGCGATGATGATCTGGTGCCCGCCCGGCACGAGGGTCACGAGCCCGACGGGCGCGCCGGTGCGGTCCACGACGAGGCGCACGAGATCGTCGAGCATCCCCCTGCGTGCCGAGCCGGGAGCGCCGAGCGCCGACACCAGGCGCTGGCGTTCCCCCTCGCTCACCGGCGCGCCGACCTCACCCTCCGCGGCCGTCGCCGGGTCGTGTCACGTGCGCCCGCGCCGGCCCGTCCGGTCACGGTAGGACGCGCATCCGTCTCAGGCGGAGGGCAGGCGCCCGAGGGCGTCCCGCAGCGTCTCCTCGTCGGGGAAGCGGAGCTCCACCCGGAGGCCCCCGCGGGGGTCCGGGCGCACCCGCACCGGGGCGTCGAAGGCGGCCGCGAAGGCGTCGATCGCGGCGTCCACGGTCGGACCGGCGGGCGCCTCCCGCCGCGACGACCCGGCCGCGGGCGCCTCGGCCCGCGCCAGCCGCTCGGCGTCGCGCACCGAGAGGCCCTGCTCCACCACCCGCTCCGCCAGGCGCCGGCGCGCCCGCGCGCCGTCGGCCATCAGCACGGCGCGGGCGTGGCCCTCGGTGAGGCGGCCGTCGTCGACCATGGCCTGCACCTCGTCGGGAAGCTCCAGCAGCCGGACCAGGTTGCTGATCGCCGGCCGGCTGCGGCCCAGGTGCTCGGCGACCTCCGTGTGACTCTGGCCGAAGTCCTCGATGAGCGTCGCGACGGCACGCGCCACCTCGATCGGCGACAGGTCCTCGCGGACCATGTTCTCCACCAGGGCCAGCTCCAGCCGGTCGCGCTCGTCGGCGCTGCGCACCACGACCGGGATCGTCTCCAGGCCCGCCCGCGAGGCGGCACGCCACCGGCGTTCGCCCGCGATCAGCTCGAAGCGCCCGTCGCCCAGCTCGCGCACGACGAGCGGCTGCATGAGGCCGTGCCGCCGGATCGAATCGGCCAGCGCGGCCAGCGCCTCCTCGTGGACCGTGCGCCGTGGCTGGTCCCGGTTGGGCGTGATCGCGGCGAGGGGGACCTCGCGCAGGCCGTTGGGCTCCGCGTTCGGCGCACCGGGGTCGCCGAGCAGGGACGAGAGCCCGCGGCCGAGAGCGCGCGGGCGGCGGGCGGCGGGGGCGTCAGCCACGGGCGGCGACCTCCTTGGCGGCCTCGAAGTACGCGTCGGCACCCGTGGAGTGCGGGTCGTACCGGATCACGGGCTCCCCGTGCGAGGGCGCCTCGGCGAGCCGGACGTTCCGCGGCACGACGGTGCGGAAGGCGAGCGACGGGAAGTGGCGGCGCACCTCGGCGACCACCTCGCCGCTCACGCGGGTGCGCGCGTCGTGCATGGTGAGCAGCATCCCCGCGACGCGCAGGTCGGGATTGAGGCGCTCGCGCACACCCGCCACGGTCTCCATGAGCCGGGACAGGCCCTCGAGCGCGTAGTACTCGCACTGCACCGGCACGATGACGCGGTCCGCGGCGGTGAGGGCGTTCACCGTGAGCAGGTCCAGCGATGGCGGGCAGTCCATGAAGACGTAGGTGTACTGCTCCGCCAGCAGGCGCAGCGCGTCGGAGAGGACGTGTTCCCGGCCCTGCCGGTTGGGCAGCGCCACCGCGGCGCCGGCGAGGTCGGGACTGGAGGGGATGATGTCCAGGTTCTCGATGTGGGTCGCCCGGACCGCGCGGGCGGCGGGGGTGCCGTCGAGGACGACGTCGGCGGTGGAGGGACCCTCGCCGACGGGGACGCCGAGACCGCTCGTGGCGTTCGCCTGGGGGTCCACGTCGACCAGCAGCACAGACGCGCCGGCCTCCGCGAGGCACGCGGCGAGGTTGACCGCCGTGGTCGTCTTCCCGACGCCGCCCTTCTGGTTGGCGACCGCGTAGATCACCGAGGACATCGAGGCGTCACGCGAGGGGTCGGGCGACGGCGCGGCCGGGGCGGCGGGGGTAGCGGCCGGGGGTCGGGGCCGTCTTGCGGTAGACGAGCAGTGCGCGCCGGGCGTCGGGGAAGGGGACGACGTCGCGGATCTCCTCCGGGGTGAGCCCCAGGTCACGGGCGACGGGCTCCGCCGCCGCCGCCCCCGCGCGATCGCGGGGACCGGCCCAGAGGACGGCGCGTCCGCCCGGGGCCAGGAGGGGGGCGGCGAGCTCGAGACACGGCACCAGCGCGGCGACCGCGCGCGCGGTGACGGTGGTGAAGGACTCGCGCGAGCGGCGCGCGAGGCTCTCGCTGCGGTCGTGCACCACCCGAACGTTAGGGAGACCGGCGGACGCCCTGCGCAGCCACTCGGCCTTGCGGCGCTCGCTCTCGACCAGGGTCACCTGCTGCCAAGGCAGGCAATGAGCGAGGACGAGACCCGGGAAGCCCGCTCCCGAGCCGATGTCGCAGACCGCCCCCTCGATGAGGGGCGGTGGCGCCAGGGCGGTCAGGCTGTCGGCCAGATGCCGGTCGACCCCCTCCTCGACGCCGTCAACGGAGGTGAGGTTCTGCGGCTCCAGAGCCACGCGATCGAGCAGGGCGACCAACTCCGCGGCCCGTGGGACCGGGAGGTCGACGCCGAGTCGCGCCGCTGCTGCGGTGAGGCGCTGGAGCGGAGACGCCGACGGGTGTTTCACGTGAAACGCACGCGGGTGGCTGCCATCCCCAGGAGGGGACGGTGGGAGAGGGGCCGTTGAACCGGGCGGGGCCTCCCCCGCACCTCCTGCAGTGACGCCGAAGGAGCTCCGCCGACTTCGTGCCGCTCGGTACGAACGCCGCGACGTTTCACGTGAAACGCCCGGAGGCGGCGGAGCGCAAGGCCGGGGTCACGGGAACCGGCGGTCCCGGTTCGGCGAGTCCGGTGGTTCTGCGTCCCAGTTGTCCCCGTTATCCCCAGAACGGCGGGGAACACCGGGGATATCCGCGGCCGGACCCGCCTACTCGGCGGGCTCGACGATGATGCGCCGCCGGGGCTCGTCACCCTCGGATCGCGTGGTCACGTCGGTGCGCTCCTTGAGCGCCAGGTGGACGATCCGGCGGTCGTGGGGCGTCATCGGGTCGAGCTCGATCTCCTCGCCGTACTGCACCGCCTCCTCGGCGGCACGCAGGGCGAGCTGGGTGAGTGCATCCGCGCGCGTGCGCCGGTACTCCGCGGCGTCGATCATCACGCGTCGCCGCCCACCGCCCTCCGCGCGACTGACGGCCTGGGCCGCGAGGTACTGGATCGCGTCGATCACCTCGCCGCCACGACCGATGACGGCACCGGCGTCCGCGGCCCGCAGGGTGCCCACCAGGCCGCCGGAATCGTCCCCGGCGACCTCCACCTCGGGCGGGATGCCGAACCCGCCGGCCACCGCCACCAGGATCCGGTGCAGCGTGCGCGCCCCCGGTGAGTCCGGCGCACCCTCGTCCACGACGTCGCCCGTGAGCTCGTCCACCCCGTCCCCCTAGCGTCGCTTCTTCGGCGCCCGGCGCTGCCCGGGCCGCGCGCCGCCGCCCGCGCCCCGCTGGGGCGGCCGCCGGCGCTGACGCGAGCCGCCGTTCTGCCCCTTGGGGGTGCGCGGCCGCTCCGGCGCCGCCTCACGCGCGCCCACCGGCGCGGGCGCGGGGCCGTCGGCCTCGGCCACCTCGGCCTCGGCCACCTCGACCACGGCCTCCTCGGGCTCCGGCGCGATCCCGTCCCCGGCGGTGGCGTCGGCCGGCGGGGCCTCGACCAGCGCCGCGGCGGCGGTCCGCGAGCGGCGCTCCTTGGGCGCGGTCCGCGACGACCGCGGCGCGCCGGTCTCCTCGGGGTGCTCGGCGATGTGGAGCCCGATCTTGTGGCGGATCACCAGCTGCTGGCCGGCCGTCCAGAGGTTGCTCGTCACCCAGTAGATCGCGAGGCCGGCCGGGAACGGGAACTGGAACGCCCCGATCACGACCACCACCGGCAGGATGCGCATGATGCGCCGCTGGGTCTCCGGCGTGTGCGGCTCGAACGAGAGCTCCGACGACAGCAGCTGCGAGAGCCCGTACACGAGGCCGATCACCACGCTCGACCAGAGCGCGAGGTCGGTGACGTTGAGCGTGATGTCGGGGATCACGCCCATGAAGCCCAGGTCGGTGCCGTCCTGGGCGTCCTCCGAGAAGTTCTTCAGCACGTAGTAGAGCGCGAAGAACACCGGCAGCTGCGCGAGCATCGGCAGGCAGGAGGAGAACGGATTGATGTTGTTCTCCTGGTAGAACTTCATCAGCTCTTCCTGCTGCTTCTTGCGGTCGCCCTTGTACTGGCGCTGGATCTCCTTCAGCTGCGGGGCCACCACCTGCATCTGGCGCAGCGACCGGTACTGCCGGATCACGAGCGGCAGCAGGGCCGCGCGCACCAGCAGCACCAGCACCACGATCGACCACCCGTAGGTGAGGCCGACGTTCTCGTGCAGCCGGTCGACGACCCAGCGGAGGGCGTCCTCGATCGGGGACAGCGGGTTCACGCGGAGAAGATCCTCTGGTCGTGGGGATGGTCGACGCCGCCGCGGCTCCACGGATTGCAGCGCAGGAGGCGCCACGTCGCCAGCACGGTGCCGCGCAGCGGACCGAAGCGGCGCACCGCCTCGACGGCGTACTCCGAGCAGGTGGGGTGGTACTTGCAGCGGCGGCCGAACATCGGCGAGACGAACCGCTGGTAGGCGCGGATGGGCGCGATCAGCAGGCCCGTCACGGGGCGTCCCCGGGCCGCGGGGCGTCCTCCCGCCGGGGCGTCCGCGCGGCGAGGCGCTCGAGCAGTTCCGCCAGCCGCGCCCCGAGGGCCTCGGAGCCCCGCTCCTCCAGGTACTCGGCGGCGCCGGGGCGCGCCACGACCACCACGTCGCTGCCCGCCGGCAGGAGCCCGGCGTGCCGGGTCCACTGCTCGCGGATCACGCGCTTGACCCGGTTGCGCTCGACGGCGCCACCGACGCGCCGCGACACGGACAGCCCGAGGCGGGAGGGCGAGGTCTGCTCCCCCTCCCGCGGGAACAGGTGGACGACGAGGTGACGACCGCCGGCCGACCGGCCGCGGCGGTACACCGCGTCGAAGTCGCGGGACCGGGTGATCCGTCCCCGGCGGTCGCGCGGAGCGCTGCCGGTGGGAGCCGTCACCGCCCGGTCAGGCCGAGAGGCGCAGGCGCCCCTTCGCCCGACGGCGCTTCAGGATGGCGCGGCCCGCGCGCGTGCTCATGCGCTTGCGGAAGCCGTGCGTCTTCTTGCGCTTGCGCCGGTTGGGCTGGTAGGTCCTCTTCACTGTCCGCTCGCCTTCGTTTCCGGGACGACGCGCACGGGTCGGCGACCCGTGCCCGCGCGAGGACGGCGAGCATACCAGAGGGGTGCCGCACACCCCTCCCCGCGGTCGGTCCACATCTGGGGATGGATCTGTGGACAACCGCGGAAACGCGACAACCATGCGGTTCCCGGACCCGCCACGGTCGCCGGTGAGGGGCCCCGCGGCACGTTTTTGCCGCACCGACGGCCCAATGCCTTCTCCACAGCCCGGCGGGGCCCTTCCGCCGTCGCGGAGGCCGTGGGTACATTCGCAGCCCCCCCACGTCAGCCCGTCCCGACCCCACGTCGTCGCCCCGTGATCGCATCGCATCCCACCGCCACGCGGCGGCCCTCGGCCGCCCTCCTCACCGCCCGTGTGGCCGTCTACGGACCGGTCTCGGAGCCCCCCGCCGTGGAGGAGCTCGGTGAGGCCGACGCGGGCGTGCTGGTGGAGCGCCTCTACGAGCGGTCGGCGCCCTGGTCGCGCACGCCCTGCCTGGCCCTGCGCGAGATCATCGAGAACCTGGTCCACGCGGGCTTTCGCGACGCACTGGTCAGCGTGCTGGACGACGGGCACACGGTGCGCGTGTCGGACTCCGGTCCCGGCATCGCCGACCCGGCGCGCGCCCTCATGCCCGGCTTCACCACCGCCGGCCACGAGGAGCGCCGCGTGGTGCGCGGGGCCGGCTGCGGCCTGCCCCTGGCCGCGCGCCTGCTCGCGGCGGAGGGGGGCGGCCTCGACCTGTCCGGCAACCTCGGCGGGGGCACCGTGGTCACCCTGCACGTCCCGGGCCCGGACGCCGACGGCCCCTCCGAGGGCGGCGGCCCCCCGCTGCCGGGTGAGGACGCCCGCCTGGTCATGGCCCTGCTGCTGGAGATGGGCCCCTCCCGCCCCGAGCGCATCGCCGGGGAGCTGGGATGGGCCGTGGGGAGGTGCGGGCGCGAGCTCGTGCTGCTGGAGTCGCGCGGCCTGGTGGGCCGCTCCGACGACGGCGCGCGTGCGCTCACCGGCGCCGGCTCCACCCTTCTCGCCACGCTCTTCTAGGAGGTGACCGCCGTGACCACCCACCGGTCCGACGAGCTCGAGCGCGTCTGGGAGGACGTGCGCGGCCGGCTCCGCGCCACCCTCAACGCCGCCACCTACGAGTTCGCCTTCGACCGGGCGCGGCCGCTGGGCCTCACCGGCGACCGCATGACGGTGGGCGTCGACACCGAGTTCGCCCGCTCCTGGGTGCACCAGCGGTACATGACGCTGCTCAAGGACGCGCTCTTCGAGGTCACGGGCACGGACCTGGAGGTCGACATCGTGGTCGCCCCCCCGGAGCCCGAGCCCGGGGGCGCGCCCGCCCCGGCTCCGGCGCCCGCGGCGCCCCCGCGGATCCCCCCACGCCCGGCGGGACGCCTCCAGCCGCGCTTCACCTTCGAGGCCTTCGTCACCGGCCCGTCGAACCGCTTCGCCCAGGCCGCCGCCCTGGCGGTGGCCGAGGCCCCGGCGCGCGCCTACAACCCGCTGTTCGTCTACGGGGGCGTCGGCCTCGGCAAGACGCACCTGCTGCAGGCCATCGGGCACTTCGTGGAGCGCAACTACCCCGAGCTGCTCTACATGTACGTCTCCGTCGAGACGTTCACCAACGAGTTCATCAACGCACTGCGCGACGGCAACATCCGGTCGTTCAAGGACCGCTACCGCAGCGTGGACATCCTGCTCATCGACGACATCCAGTCGCTGCAGGGGCGGGAGCAGACGCAGGAGGAGTTCTTCCACACGTTCAACGCGCTGCACGACAGCGGCAAGCAGATCGTGATCAGCTCGGACCGCCCGCCCAAGGCGATCGCCACCCTGGAGGACCGCCTGCGCTCGCGCTTCGAGATGGGGCTCATCACCGACGTGCAGCCCCCCGACCTGGAGACGCGGATCGCCATCCTGCGCAAGCGCACCCAGTACGACTCCTACGGGGTCGACGACCCCGAGGTGCTGTCCTTCATCGCCGAGCGCGTCACCACCAACGTCCGGGCCCTGGAGGGCGCCCTCACGCGCGTGGTCGCGCACGCCTCGATCTCCAACCGCCCGGTGACCGTCGACCTCGCCGCCGAGGTGCTGCAGGACCTCTACCCGGCGGCCGACGGCACGGTGACGATCGACGCCGTGCAGCGCGAGGTGTGCCGCTACTACGACGTGAGCCTCGCGGAGCTGACGGGCCAGAAGCGCACCCGCCGCCTCGTCACACCCCGCCAGGTGGCCATGTACCTCAGCCGCGAGCTCACCGACGGCTCGCTGCCCGCGATCGGCCGCGCGTTCGGCGATCGCGACCACACCACCGTCCTGTATGCGGTGCAGAAGGTGAGCCGGCAGATGGGGGACGAGGGCGAGGTCTACGAGGCCGTCAAGGGTCTCACCTCGCGTCTCACCGGCGTCCGCTGACGGCGGGTTCCCCCGCCGTCCGCCCCACCCTGCCCGCCGTCGCCCCCGGGCGGCGCGGCCGCCTGTGCCCGCCACCCTGCGGGGGCGCGCGCCGCGTCGGCCGACGGGCGTCGTCCGCCTGTGGAGACGCGGGCGATCCGGTGGCGGCGACGGTGCACGCCGGTCGCGCAGGCCGGTGGACGACCGGTGGAGGGACGGTGCCGTCCATCCCCGGGTTCCCCACGCGCGCCGGCCGTCCGGGCGCCGCGCCGGAGACGGTGGATGAGACGGCCCGTCACCCACATCCGCCGGGAAGGGCAGAATGCGCATGGCGAGCGCGTTCCCGCGCCCTGCCCACAGCCTCCACACGGCCTACCACCACGAACATCCAGATAGATCCTTTATGGAGAGGAACACCGGGTAGCCGGTCCTCCCCAGGGGATGCCCCTCCGCGCCGGACGGCGCACGCGGACCACCGACCCGGAGCCGGACGATGAAACTGCTCTGCCAGAAGGACGAGTTGTCGGCGACGCTCGCCGCGGTGGGCCGCGCCGCGGCCGCCAAGGGGCCGGTCGCGGCGCTCACCCACGTCCTGCTGCAGGCCGAGGACGGGCGGGTCACGGTGGCCGGCAGCGACGGGGAGATGTCGCTGCGGGCGCCGCTGGACGCGCGCATCGAGGACGCGGGTGCCGTGGTGCTGCCCCGCCTGGCCGCCGACGTCGTCCGCTCGATGCCGCCGGGGGAAGTGGTGCTGGACCACCGCCCCGGGGAGGGCGTGGTGTCGCTCACGGGCGGCTCGTCGGCCTTCACCCTCAACTGCCTCCAGGCCTCCGAGTACCCCGAGCTGCCGGCCGACGAGGGTGAGGGCGTGGCCCTGCCGGCCGCCGTGATCGCGGCCGCGGCCGACCGGGTGGGCCGGGCCGCGTCGCGCGACGACACGCGGCCGGTGCTGACCGGCGTCCTGATGCGGATCGAGCCGGGGACGCTCACCACGGTCGCCACCGACAGCTACCGGCTGGCGGTGCGCCAGGCGCCCATCGAGGGCGGCCCGGCCGAGCCGGTCCAGGCCCTGGTGCCGGCGCGGGCACTGGCGGAGGCGCAGCGCGCGGTCGCGCTGGCCGGCGCCGGGGAGGTGGAGGTGGCGCTCGGGGAGTCGCGGGGCGTCTTCCGCGCCGGCGACGTGCGGCTGACGACCCGCTTGATCGCGGGGCAGTTCCCCGACTACCGGCAGCTGATCCCCGAGCGCTTCGACCACGACCTGCAGCTGGACCGCGCCGAGTTCCTGGGCGTGCTCACCCGGATCGCCGTCATCGCGCAGCGCAACACCCCCGTGCGCCTGTCGCTGTCGGAGGGGACGCTGACGGTGTCGGCGGTCAACGAGCAGCTCGGGGAGGGGCGCGAGAGCATCCCCGTGCCGTTCTCCGGGGACCCCCTGGAGATCGGGTTCAACGTCGAGTTCCTGCGCGCCGGGGCCGAGAGCGCGGAGGGCGAGACGCTGCGCCTGGGGATCATCAGCCCCCTGCGGCCGGGCCTGCTGCGCGGCGAGGACGACGCCTTCCGGTACCTGCTGATGCCCATCCGGCTCAGCGGCTGAGGTGCGCGCGGCGCCCGCCGGCCCGAGGGCGGTGCCCGGCGCCGCCGCGGCGGGCCCGCACGCGCCCGCCGCCGGGTCGTGGGTCGTGCGGCGCCTGGAGGTCGCGGACCTGCGCTGCTGGGACCGGCTCGCCCTCGACCTCCCGGGGGGGCTGGTGGTGGTGCACGGGCCCAACGGCGCCGGCAAGACCAGCCTCGTGGAGGCCGTCGTCGCGGCGGCGCTGGGGGTGTCCCCGCGCACCCCCCGGATGGCCGAGCTGGTGCGGCACGGCGCGCCCGCCTTCCACGTGCGCATGCGGCTCACCGCCCCCGGCGGCGGTGATGAGACGCGCGAGATCGGCTACGCCCCGGGGACGGGGCGGCGGCTGTCGCGGGACGGCGTGCCCGAGCGCGCCCTCGCGGGGTGGCGGCGGCCCGCGGCGGTGCTGGTGTTCGTGCCCGAGGAGCTCCGCGCCGTGAAGGGTCCGCCCGCGGCGCGGCGCCGGGCGCTGGACCGCCTGCTGGAGGCGCTGGACCCGGGGTTCGCCGCGGCCTCGGACGCCTACGGGCAGGCGCTGATGCAGCGCAACGCCCTGCTGCGCCGCGCCCGGGCGGCCGGCCGGGCCGACGCGGGGGCGGTGGTGCCCTGGGAGACGGCGATGGCGTCGCACGGCGCACGGCTGGTGCGCGCCCGCCGGGGGGCGATCGCGGCGCTGGCCGCGCCCTTCGCCGACTGGCTGGACCGCCTCGGCGGCGGGGGCGGCGGCCGAATCGCGCTCGAGTCCTCGCCCACGGCGCTCGGCCCCGTCGGCGACGACGACCTGGAGGGGGCGCTCGCGGCCGGGCTGGCCGACCGCCGCACCCGCGACCTGGCCGCCGGCATGACGCTGTCGGGGCCGCACCGCGACGACGTCTGGATCGGGCGCGGCGACCACGACCTGCGCCGGCTGGGCAGCCAGGGGGAGCAGCGCACCGCCGCCCTCGCCCTGCTGCTGGCACACCGCACCCTGCTCGAGCGCGCCGGCGCCCGCCCGGTGCTGCTGCTGGACGACGTGCTGAGCGAGCTGGACCCGGACCGCCGGCGGGCGCTCGTGTCGGCCGTGTCGGGCCCCGGTCAGGCGATCCTCACCACGGCCGATCCGGACGTGCGCGAGGCGTCGGGCGCCGGGGGGACGGCGTTGCGCGTGGAGGGCGGCGGTGTCGCGCGCGCGGCGTAGGCGGGATCCGGCGCCCGTCGGGAACCTCGTCGGCCGCTACCGGCGGGGCACCCGGCCGCCGCAGGGCACGGTGGCCGCGCTCGGGCCGCTGGCCGCGGCCTGGCCGGAGGCGGCGGGCCGCCTGGCCGACCGCTCGGCCCCGATCCGGCGCAGCCGCGACGGCGTGGTGACGGTCGCGTGCGCCGACGCGGCCACCGCGCAGGCGCTCGCCTACCGCGCCGACGATCTCGCGGACGCCCTGGCGGCGCGCACCGGGCAGCCGGTGCCGGGCCTGCGCGTGGTGGTGGCCGACCACGCGCTCACCCCGCCCCCCTCCGCGCCGCCCGCGCCGCCCGCGCCGCCGTCCCCCGCCGCCCGCGCGGCGGCCGAGGGCCTGGTGGCCGGCGTGGGCGACGAGCACCTCCGGGACCTGCTCGCCCGGGCCGCGGCCGCCTCCCTGGAGCGGGGATGGCGGCGGGAGGAGGGCGATGCGCCTGCAAAGCGCGGCATTCGGCAGAAGGGGGGCGCCGAGGGCGCTTGCTAGACTCCCGCGAGGATTCCCAGCGGAAAGGGCGCGTGAGCACAACGGGGCAGGGGACCGGTTACGACGCGGCGGACATCACCGTCCTCGAGGGACTCGAGGCGGTGCGACGGCGTCCCGGCATGTACATCGGGTCCACGGGACCCCGCGGTCTGCACCACCTCGTCTACGAGGTGGTCGACAACTCGGTCGACGAGGCGCTCGCGGGCCACTGCGACCGCATCGTCGTCACGCTCCACCCGGACGGGTCGTGCACCGTCTCCGACAATGGGCGCGGCATCCCGGTGGCCGGGATGGCCGAGCAGGGCGGGCGCAGCGCGCTCGAGGTCGTGATGACGGTGCTGCACGCCGGCGGCAAGTTCGGCGGTGAGGGCTACAAGGTGTCGGGCGGCCTGCACGGCGTCGGCATCAGCGTGGTGAACGCGCTCTCCGAGACGCTCACGGCCACGGTCCGGCGCGACGGCCACGTGTGGACGCAGACGTTCGCCGTGGGCGAGCCCCAGACGCCCCTCACACGCGGGGAGAGGACCTCCGAGACGGGCACCACCGTCTCGTTCCTGCCGGACGCCGAGATCTTCGAGGAGCCGGACTTCGACTTCGACACGCTGGCGAAGCGCTTCCGCGAGACGGCGTTCCTCACCAAGGGCCTGGAGATCGACCTGGTCGACGAGCGGGCCGAGGGCCGGCGCGAGACCTACCGCTACGACGGCGGCCTGGTCGACTTCGTCACCCACCTCAACGAGGGCCGCGACCCCGTCCACCGGGACGTCATCACGCTGGCGGCGGAGGGCCCGCAGGGCAGCCTGGACGTGGCCCTGCAGTGGACCTCCTCGTTCACGGAGTCCGTCTACACCTTCGCCAACAACATCAACACGCACGAGGGCGGCACCCACCTCGCCGGCTTCCGCACCGCGCTCACCCGCACGGTCAACGACCACGCGCGGGCGAAGGGCATCCTCAAGGAGAAGGACGACAACCTCGAGGGCGCCGACACGCGGGAGGGGCTGACCGCGATCGTCTCGGTCAAGCTCCGGGAGCCGCAGTTCGAGGGCCAGACCAAGACCAAGCTCGGCAACTCGGAGATCGCCGGCTTCGTCAACCAGGCGGTCACCCAGGCCCTCGCCGAGTACTTCGAGGAGAACCCCGCCTCGGCGCGCCAGGTCTGCGCGAAGGCCGTCAACGCCGCCCAGGCACGCATGGCGGCCCGCAAGGCGCGTGACCTGGCCCGCCGCAAGGGCGCGCTCGACTCGGGCGGCCTGCCCGGCAAGCTGGCGGACTGCTCCGACCGCGACCCCCGCAACACGGAGCTGTTCCTGGTGGAGGGGGACTCGGCCGGTGGTTCGGCCGTCCGCGCGCGGCAGTCCACCTTCCAGGCGATCCTGCCCCTGCGGGGCAAGATCATCAACGTCGAGAAGGCCCGCATCGACAAGGTGCTCTCCAACGCGGAGATCCAGGCGATGATCACCGCGATGGGCACGGGCATCGGTGACGACCTCGACATCACCAAGGCCCGCTACCACAAGATCGTGGTGATGACGGACGCGGACGTGGACGGTGCCCACATCCGCACGCTCATCCTCACGTTCCTGTTCCAGCACATGCGCCCGCTCATCGACGCCGGCTACGTGTACATCGCGTGCCCGCCGCTCTACAAGGTGAAGCAGGGCAACCAGGAGAAGTACATCGAGAAGGACGCCGAGCTCGAGGAGTGGCTCCTCGACCGCAACCTCGGCAACGTCCGCATCGCGGCGGCCGGCGCGGAGCCCACCACGATCTCCAAGGCCCGGTTCCAGCGGTTCACGCGCGCGCTGCGGGAGCACGACGGCTGGGCGGGCGCGCTGCGGGCCACCTACGGCGCCGGCCCGGTCGACTTCGTGCTGGCGCACGCGCTGTCGGGGGCGCCGGCCGCCGACCCGGCCACCCTGGCCGAGGCCGTGCGCGCCGCCGCCCGCGAGGAGGTCGCCCTGGTCGCGGAGCCGGTGCCCGAGCTGCCCGGCGTCGTCCGTGCCCGCGCCGTCCGCGCGACCACCGGCGAGGCCACCACGGCGCTGCTGCCCGTGGAGATGTGGGGCACCCGCGAGATGGCCGGCCTGGCGTCGTCGACCGCGCGCCTGGAGGAGCAGGTCGGGCGGCCGCCCTTCATCCTCACGCGCGGGTCGCGCAGCCGGGAGGCCACCACGTACGACCAGCTGCGGCTGGCCGTGCTGGAGCTCTGCCGCGAGGGCGTCACCCTCAGCCGCTTCAAGGGGCTCGGGGAGATGAACCACGACCAGCTCTGGGAGACCACGATGGACCCGGAGCGGCGCATCCTGCAGCGGGTGACCATGGAGGACGAGGCGTCCGTGGGCGACCTGTTCGCCACCCTCATGGGCGACAAGGTCGAGCCCCGCCGGCAGTTCATCGAGCAGAACGCGCGCAGCGTGAGGTTCCTCGACGTCTAGGCGTCGGGGCGCCCACGCGCCCGCACGGCCAGGGAGGTAGCGGTGTCCACGCTCGATCGCGACGGGCGAATCGAGACGCGCGAGCTCGAGCAGGAGATGCGCTCGTCGTACCTCGACTACGCCATGAGCGTCATCGTGGGGCGCGCGCTGCCCGACGTCCGCGACGGCCTCAAGCCCGTGCACCGCCGGGTGCTGTTCACGATGGACGACATGGGCCTCCAGCCGGACCGGCCCTACGTGAAGAGCGCCAACATCGTCGGGCGCGTCATGGGTGAGTTCCACCCCCACGGCGACCAGTCGATCTACGACGCGCTGGTGCGGCTGGCGCAGGACTTCGCGTCGCGCTACCCGCTGGTCGACGGCCAGGGCAACTTCGGCTCCACCGAGTTCCCGGCGGCCGCCATGCGGTACACGGAGGCCCGCCTGTCGCGGATCGCCGTGGAGATGCTGCGCGGGATCGACGAGGACACCGTCGACATGGCGCCGACGTACGACGACCGGCGCACCGAGCCCGTCGTCCTGCCGGCGCGGGTGCCGAACCTGCTCATCAATGGCAGCTCGGGCATCGCGGTGGGCATGGCCACCAACATCCCGCCGCACAACGCGGCGGAGGTGATCGACGCCGTGGTGGCCCTCATCGACGACCCGGCGGCCGCCGTCGAGGACCTGATGCGGCACGTCTCGGGGCCCGACTTCCCCACGGGCGGCCTCATCGTGGGCCGCCAGGGGATCGTGGACGCGTACCGCACGGGACGCGGGCGCGTCGTGGTGCGGGGCCGGGCCCACAACGAGCAGCTGCGCAGCGGCCGCAACGCGATCGTGTTCACCGAGCTGCCGTACCAGGTCAACAAGTCCGAGCTGGTGCGGCGCATCGCCGAGCTCGCCGAGGAGCGGGTCATCCCCGAGGTGGCCGACGTCAACGACGAGAGCGGCCGCGACGGCACCCGGGTCGTGGTCACGCTCCGCCGCGGCGCGGTGCCCCTGGTGGTGCTCAACAAGCTGTTCAAGCACACCCAGGCCCAGAGCACGTTCGGGGTCAACGCGATCGCCCTGGTCAACGGCGTCCCCCGGACGCTCGGCCTGCGCGAGATCCTCACGCACTACCTCGAGCACCAGCGCGAGGTGGTGGTCCGCCGGTCGCGCTTCCGGCTCGCCCGCGCCGAGGCCCGCGCCCACATCCTCGAGGGCCTGCTCATCGCCCTGGGCAACATCGACGAGGTCATCGCCCTCATCCGCGCGGCGGCCGACCCGGAGGAGGCGCGCGCCGGCCTGGTGCAGCGGTTCGCCCTCAGCGAGATCCAGGCCCGCGCGATCCTCGACCTGCGCCTGCAGCGGCTCACGCAGCTCGAGGCGGACACGATCCGCGCCGAGCACGAGCGCATCCAGGGGGAGATCGCCGAGCTGCGCGCGATCCTCGGCGACGAGGCCCGGGTCCGCGCGGTCATCCGTGCCGAGATCCTCGAGCTGCGCGACCGGTTCGCGGACGGGCGGCGCACCGAGATCGTGCCCGGCGAGGGCGAGATCGACCTCGAGGACCTCATCGCCGAGGAGGAGATGGTCATCTCCCTCAGCCGCGGGGGCTACATCAAGCGGCTGCCCGTCACGACCTACCGCGCGCAGCGGCGCGGCGGCAAGGGCCTGCGCGGGGCGAAGCTCAAGGACGACGACCACATCGAGCACCTGTTCATCACGTCCACCCACCACTACCTGCTGTTCTTCACGAACCAGGGGCGGGTGTACCGGCAGAAGGTGCACGAGCTGCCGCAGGGGGCGCGCGACGCCCGGGGGCGCCACATCTCCAACGTCCTCGCGCTGGTGGAGGACGAGGAGGTGCGCGCGGTGTTCGCCACCCGCGACTACTCCGAGGGCCGGTACCTCGTGCTCGCCACGCGCGACGGCTACATCAAGAAGACCGAGCTCAAGGCGTACGACACGATCCTGCGCGAGGCCGGCATCTTCGCGATCACCCTCAACGAGGGCGACGAGCTGGTGGGCGTGCAGCTCACCGACGGCGACGACGACATCCTGATCGTGTCGGCCCGCGGCCAGGCGGCCCGCTTCCACGAGGGCGAGGCGCGCCCGATGGGCCGCCAGACCCGCGGCGTGCGGGCGATGAACCTGGACCGCGAGGACCGGGTGCTGGCCGTGTGCGTCGCCCGCGACGACGAGGACCTGCTGGTGGTGACGGGCAACGGCTACGGCAAGCGGACGCCCATGTCGGACTACCCCCGCAAGGGCCGGCCCACCAAGGGCGTGCGCACCATCAAGGTGAGCGACCGCAAGGGCGAGCTGGTGACCGCCCGGCCGGTGCGCGAGGGGAACCAGCTGCTGCTGGTCTCGCAGCTGGGTCAGGTCATCCGCATCGACGTGTCCGCCATCCGGCGCATGGGCCGGTCCACGGAGGGCATCCGCCTGATGGTGATGGGCGACGAGGACCTCGTCGCCAGCGTCGCGGCCGTCGTCGAGCAGCAGGACGACGAGATCCTCGCCGACGACACGGGCGCCCCGGCCCTGCAGGTGCCGGCCGACGAGGCGGTCGAGGACCTCGCGATCGACGGCGGCGCGGGCGTGGAGCCGGCCGGCGAGGAGGGGGTGGAGTAGTCCGGGATTCACCGAGCCTTCGCACGCCGGGGATCGCCGCGACGCCCGATGTCTGCCAAGGTCGTGGGGTGGGAGACCCCCCCTCCGCCTCCGGGCCGCACCGCGCCTTCGGGTCCTCGCCGCCCGGGATGAACCCGTCGCCCCGGCGGCGCACGGGCGACGAGGACCCCTCGCCCCCCGGCTGGCGGGTGGAGGGCGCCCGCGACCGCCCGCCCGGTCAGGGCGGCACGCGCCCCGGGCGGCGCCTGCCCGGCGGCCGCTGGTTCTGGGTCGTCTTCCTGAGCCTGCTGGCGCTCAACTGGTTCGTGGTGTCCCAGCTGGGCGAGGAGTCGCCGCGCGTCGACATCGCCTACTCGGAGTTCACGGCGCAGCTGGAGCGCGGCAACATCGCCGAGTTCACGGCGCAGGGCGACGTCATCCAGGGGACGGCGCGCACCGAGCTCACCGACCAGGACGACGCCGAGCTGCGGCGCCGGGAGTTCCAGGTGGTGGTCCCGTTCGGCGGCGCGGACGGCGAGCGCGTGCTCGACATCGCCGAGCGCGAGGACGTCGTCATCAACGCCGAGCCCATCGACGGCGCCCGGCCCATCTGGCAGACGCTGCTGTTCGCGTTCGGGCCCGTGATCCTGCTGGTGGGCCTGTTCGTGTTCCTGTTCCGGCGCATGGGCTCGGCCGCGGGCGGCCTGTCCGGCCTCGGGCGCTCGCGCGCCCAGCGGTACGACGCCCGCAACCGCCGCACCACCTTCGAGGACGTCGCCGGCATCGACGAGGCGGAGGAGGAGCTCGTCGAGATCGTCGACTTCCTCCGGAACCCCGACAAGTACCGCCGCCTGGGCGCCCAGATCCCCCGCGGCGTGCTGCTGTCCGGGCCCCCCGGCACGGGCAAGACCCTGCTGGCGCGCGCCGTCGCCGGCGAGGCCGACGTGCCGTTCTTCTCGCTCTCCGCCTCGGAGTTCGTCGAGATGATCGTGGGCGTCGGCGCGAGCCGGGTGCGCGACCTCTTCAGCCAGGCCAAGGCCGCCGCCCCCGCCATCATCTTCATCGACGAGCTGGACGCCATCGGCCGCGCCCGCGGCGGCGGCGCCAGCCTCGGCGGCAACGACGAGCGCGAGCAGACGCTCAACCAGATCCTCACGGAGATGGACGGCTTCACCGGCTCCGAGGGCGTCATCGTGCTCGCCGCCACCAACCGGCCCGAGATCCTGGACCCGGCCCTGCTGCGGCCCGGCCGCTTCGACCGCCGCGTCACCGTGAGCCCCCCGGACCAGGCCGGCCGCCGCGCCATCCTGGAGGTGCACACCCGCTCCGTGCCGCTGGCCGACGACGTCGACCTCGGGGCGATGGCCTCCTCCACGCCGGGGATGGTGGGGGCGGACCTGCGCAACCTGATCAACGAGGCCGCGCTCACCGCCGCCCGGCGGGGCCAGGAGCGCGTGCGCAACACCGACGTGGCGGACGCCCTGGAGCGGATCGTGCTCGGGGCCGAGCGGCGCATCATGATGTCCCGCGAGGAGCGCGAGCGGACCGCCTACCACGAGGCGGGCCACGCCCTGCTGGGGATGCTCATCCCGGGCGCGGACCCCGTGCGGAAGGTGTCGATCGTGCCGCGCGGCCGGGCGCTCGGCGTCACGTTCCAGGCGCCCGAGGCGGACCGCTACGGGTACGACGCGGCCTACCTGCGCGGGCGCATCACGGGCGCGCTCGGGGGACGCGCGGCCGAGGAGATCATCTACGGCGACGTCACCACGGGCGCCGAGTCCGACCTGGAGCAGGTCACCAACATCGCGCGCCGCATGGTGGGGCGCTGGGGCATGTCCGAGGCGATCGGCCCGGTGTCCGTGCTGCCCGGCCCCAACGACGAGCCGATGCTGTTCCCGGGCGCGCCCGGCAGCGCCTCCCCGCGCACCCAGGAGGTCGTGGACGACGAGGTGCGGCGCATCATCGACGAGTGCTACGCGGACGCCGTCCGCATCCTGCGCGAGGGCCACGAGCGCCTGGAGTCGCTCACGCGGGCGCTGCTCGAGCGCGAGACCCTGGACGAGGCCGACGCCTACGCCGCCGCGGGCGTCCCCCGCGAGCCGCAGCGCATCCTGCCCGACCCCGTCGGGTAGCCGGCAGCCGGGCGCCCGGCGCCCCCGCCACCGCACCACCGCGCGGGCGCCGCCGCGGCGTCCCAGTTGCGGCCCCACTCGCCCTCGTGCACGGGCGAGCGCCGGGGGCGGCGCGCGGCGACCGTGACCCCGCGACGTGGTGGCCCCGGCCCAGCCGCCGGCCTGACGCCCGCGGCGCCCCGCGTCGGGGCCGGCTACCCCCCGGCCGCCGCCGCGTCCGCCGCCCGGGCCCGCGCCGCCAGCTCGGAGGGGTCGCGGGTGAGCGCCAGCACACCGGCGCCCAGCTCCAGCCCGGCGAGGGTCCCGAGCCGCGGCACCAGCTCCAGGTGCCAGTGGTAGGCCGACATGCCACCCGGCGGCGCCCGGTGCACCCAGACGTTCAGGGCGTCGGTGCCGGCCGCCGCGCACACCGCCGCCGCGGCGCGCACCAGCAGGGGGCCGAGGGCGGCCCCCGGCCGCTCCTCCCAGTCGGGGAGGTGGTCCGCGGGCGCGATCCGCAGCGCGCCCGACAGGGACGGCACGGCGGGGAACCACGCCACCAGGCCGCCGGCCGTGGCGAGGACGCGGTCGCCCGGATCCTCCAGCTCCGCGCACACCGGGCACCGGGGGGCACCCGCGAAGCCGCGCGCCCGCTCCACCAGCCGCGGCGGGGCGAAGGGGATGCCCACCACCTGGGCGTGCGTGTGCTGCAGGGAGGCCCCGCCCAGGGCGCCCTGGTTGAGGAAGGCGAACGGCCACAGGCCCCGGCGGTCGGCCTCGACCACCCGCAGCCGCTCCGCCCACACGTCGAGGGCGTCGGCGGCCTCCCCGGGGCGCACCCGTCCCAGCAGGGCGACGTGCCGCGGGGTGGTGACGACGACCTCATGGACCCCGTCCTCGGGGTCGACGGCCGGGAACCGGTTGGGCACCACGCGCACCGCCCAGCCCGGCCGGTCCGGCGCCGACCCGCCGGGCCGGCGCGCGGCGCGCTCCGGCGGCGTCAGGCCCTCGTTGCCGGGGCAGAACGGGCAACCGGGCACGGGGGAGTCGTCCTCCGGGGCCGGGGCCACGCGCGCCGGCGCCACCACGTCGTGCGGACGCGCGGCGCGCGCCGGCGCCACCAGGAGGTGCTCCCCGGTGATCGGATCCCGGACGTGGGCGCTCAGGAGGCGGCCCGCTCCTGCCCCGCGGGCAGGGCCTCGGGGTCGTCCCGCCGGGCGGCCTCGAGCGACGCCCGCAGGGCCGCCATCAGGTCGACCACCGGGGCGGCCTCGGGCGCGGCGGCCGGCGCCGCGGGGTCCTGCCCGGCGGCCCGCGCCTGCAGCATGGCCAGGATGGCCGCGCGCGTCTCGTTTGGATACGCCCCCGGGTCGAAGCCCTTCGTCATCCCCTGGACCAGCTGCTCGGCCATCTCCAGCTCCGGGCCCGCCACCTCGACCCCGCCGATGCGGGCGCGGATGTCCTCGCGCACCTCCGTGCGCACGTCCTCGGGGTAGTAGAGCGTCTGCAGCGCCAGCACCCCGTCCACCGCCCGCAGCAGCACCAGGTGCTCCTTGGTGGACAGCACGAACCGGCCCAGGGCGGCCCGGCCGGTGCGCTCCAGGGCGGCCGCCAGGAGGGCGTAGGGGCGCTCGGCCCGCTCCTGCGGCTCCAGCCAGTACGCCTTCTCGAAGAAGATCGGATCGACCTCCGACAGCTCGACGAACTGGAGGATCTGCACCGTCTTCTCCTGCCGGGGCGCGAACGCCGACAGGTCCTCCTCCTCGACCACCACGTACTGCCCCTTGGCGAACTCCCACCCCTTGACGGTCTCCTCCGGGGTGACCTCGACGTCGCGGTCGGGGTCCCAGCGCTTCTGCCGGACGGGGCGCATCGAGTCGCGCACGAGGGTCCGGAAGGACGGGTCGCTGCGGTCCTGGGCGATGCCGACGTTGACCGGGATCGTCACCAGCCCGAACGAGACGAAGCCCTTCCAGATCGCGCGCACGGCCTACCGCCCGTCGCCGGTGGCGGGCGAGGGCACGGACGGCCCGCCCGCGGGCCGCCCCCCGTTCGGCCCGGACGCCCGCCGGCCGGCCGCCGCGTCGAAGAACTCCAGCATCTCCATGGGGAAGGGGATGATCAGGGTGGAGGTCCGCTCGGAGGACCCGACCTCGGCGATGGTCTGCAGGTACCGCAGCTGCAGGGCGGAGGGCGCGGCGGCGATGACGCCGGCCGCCTCCGACAGCTTCTGCGAGGCCTGGAACTCGCCCTCCGCGGCGATGACCTTGGCCCGGCGCTCCCGCTCGGCCTCGGCCTGGCGCGCGAGGGCCCGCTGCATCGACTGCGGCAGCTCGACGTCCTTGACCTCCACCACCGACACCTTCACGCCCCAGGGGGCGGTCTGCTGGTCGATGATCGTCTGCAGGCGGCTGTTGATGGCGTCGCGCTCGGACAGCAGCTGGTCGAGGTCGACCTCGCCGAGCACGCTCCGCAGGGTCGTCTGGGCGATCTGGGAGGTGGCCACCAGGTAGTTCTCGACCTGCACGATCGCCATGGAGGCGTCGACCACCCGGAAGTACGCGACGGCGTTCACCTTGACCGTCACGTTGTCCCGCGTGATCACCTCCTGCGGCGGGACGTTCAGGGTCACCGTCCGCAGGTCCACGCGCACGGCCCGGTCGATGAACGGGATCAGGATGAACAGCCCCGGTCCCTTGATGCCGAGCAGGCGGCCCAGCCGGAACACGACGCCGCGCTCGTACTCCCGGGCGACGTTCACCGCGCTGAACAGGAAGATCAGCACGAGGACCAGAACGACGATCACGGCGGTCAGGGCGGTCATCGGAGCGTCCTTGGTCTCGGGGTCGCCCCCCACGGGGCCGTCCATGAAGCGATAGCACGTCGGCCCCTCGCGCGCGCGGACGTGCGCCCCCGCGCGGGCGGCGGGACCCGGGGCGCCTCGGCCCATGGGGTACGATCGGGCGCCGCGTGCCCCTTCCCCGCCCCACAGACCTGCTCCCCCACCGGGAGCCGTTCCTGTTCATCGACGAGATCCTGGCGCTGGAGCCCGGGGTCTCGGCCCGGGGCCGGTGGACCCTGCGGCCGGACCTGCCCTTCTTCGCCGGGCACTTCCCGGGCAACCCCATCACCCCCGGCGTGCTGATCGTCGAGGCGCTGGCGCAGGCGGGGGTGCTGGCGGTGATGAGCCTGCCCAGCAACGCGGGCCGCCTGGCGCTGTTCGCCGGCATCGAGAAGGTGCGGTTCCGCCGGCCGGTGCGGCCGGGCGACACGCTGGAGCTGGAGACGCGCATGACCCGCACCCGCGGGCCGATGGGCTGGGGCGAGGGGCAGGCCACGCGGGACGGCGACGTGGTGTGCACCGCGACCATCTCCTTCGCGCTGGTCGACGCGGAGGCCGCCGGGTGATCGGGATGCGCAACGGCGCGCCCGGCCGGGCGCGGCTGGCCGCGGTGGGCGCGTACGTGCCCGAGCGGGTGGTCACCAACGCCGAGCTCGAGCGCACGCTCGAGACCACCGACGAGTGGATCGTGTCGCGCACCGGGATCCGCGAGCGCCGGTACGCGGCGCCGGAGCAGGCCACCAGCGACCTCGCGGTGGAGGCCTCGCGGGCCATCCTCGCCGAGGCCGGCGTGGACGCGGCGGACGTCGACGTGGTGATCGTGCCCACGTGCACCCCCGACTACCTGTTCCCCTCGGTGGCCGCGCTCACGGCGAGCGCCATCGGCGCGCACGACGCCGCGGCCTTCGACATCCAGGCCGCCTGCAGCGGCTTCGTCTACGGGCTCGCGCAGGCCGCCGCGTTCGTGGAGTCGGGGCTGGCCTCCAACGTGCTGGTGGTGGGCGCCGAGCTCTTCTCGCGGCTCGTCGACCCCACCGACCGCTCCACCTGCATCCTGTTCGGCGACGGCGCCGCCGGCGCCCTGGTCCGCCGGGGCGACCCCGAGACCACGGGCGGGTTCCTGGGGTTCGACATGGGCGCGGACGGGAGCCGCGGCGGGGACCTGATCGTCCCCGTCGGCGGCACGCGGCATCCCGCCTCGACGCCCTTCGCCCGGGAGGAGGCCTTCGTCCAGATGAACGGCCGCGAGGTCTTCCGGTTCGCGACCCGGGTCATGGAGGAGAGCACCCTCCGGCTGCTGGACGCCCTGGAGGTGTCCGTCGACCAGGTCGACCTGCTGGTCGCCCACCAGGCGAACCGCCGCATCATCGACTACGCCGTGGAGCGCATCGGCATCGACCCGGACCGGGTGATCAACAACCTGGAGCGCTACGGCAACACGTCCGCCGCCTCGATCCCCCTCGTGATGGCGGAGGCGCGCGACGCGGGGCGCCTGCACCCCGGCGACCTGGTCCTGATGGTCGGCTTCGGCGCCGGGCTGACCTGGGCCTCGGCCCTGGCGAGGTACGAGCCGTGAACGTGCTGATGTTCCCCGGGCAGGGGGCGCAGGCGGTGGGCATGGGACGCGAGCTGCACGACGCGTTCCCCGTCGCGCGCCGCACCTTCGAGGAGGCCGACGACGTCCTCGGCTACGCGCTCTCGGAGGTGTGCTTCGCGGGCCCGGCCGACCGGCTCACCCAGACCGACGTCTGCCAGCCCGCCCTGGTCGCCGTCTCGGTGGCCGCCTGGCGGGTCGCCGCCGAGCACGGGCTGACCGGCGACCTGGTGATGGGCCACTCCCTGGGCGAGTACTCGGCGCTGGTGGCCGCGGGCGCCATCGGCTTCGACGCCGCCCTGCGGCTGGTCGCCGAGCGCGGCGCCGCGATGCAGGCCGCCGCCGACGCGCGCCCGGGGGCCATGGCCGCGGTGCTGGGCGCCGGCGACGACGAGGTCGCCGAGCTCTGCGCACGGGCCCGCGACGTCTGGCCCGCCAACTTCAACTGCCACGGCCAGGTGGTCGTGTCCGGCACGGTGGACGGCATCGACCGGCTGCTGCGCCTGGTGGCCGAGGCGGGCGGCCGCGCGACGCGCTTGCAGGTGGCGGGCGCCTTCCACTCGCCGCTGATGGCACCGGCCGCCGACCGCCTGGCGCCGGCCCTCGCGGCCTGGGAGCCCTCCGCGCCGGAGGTGCCGTTCCTGTCGACGACGACCGCCGAGCGCGAGGGCCCCGAGCGCATGCGCGCGATCCTGCTGGACCAGCTCACCGCACCGGTGCGCTTCGGCGCGGCCGTCTCCCGCGCCCTCGACCTCGGCGCGACCCGGTTCGTGGAGCTCGGGCCGGGCCGGGTGCTCTCGGGCCTCGTCAAGCGCGTGCGCCGCGACGCCGTCACGGTCCAGATCGGGGCGCCCGGGGACCTCGGCGTGCTGGTGGAGGGCTAGTGCCGGTCGCGCTGGTCACGGGCGCCAGCCGCGGCATCGGGGCCGCGGTCGCCGTCGCCCTCGCGCGCGACGGCTTCGACGTCGCCGTCGGCTACATGTCGGACGCGGCCGGCGCCGAGCGCACCGCGGCCGCCGTCGGCGAGGCCGGCCGGAGGGCGGTCACCGTGCGCGGCGACCAGGCCGTGGAGGAGGAGGCCGGGGCGCTCGTCACGGCCGCGGAGGAGGGCCTGGGGCCGCTCGACGCCCTCGTGCTGAACGCGGGCGTCACCCGGGACGGGCTGTTCCTGCGGATGTCGGCCGACGACTGGCGGACGGTGGTGGACACCAACCTCACCGGCGCCTTCTTCGTGGCGCGCAGCGCCCTGCGCGGGATGCTCCGCCGCCGCGGCGGGTCGATCGTGGCCGTCTCGTCGGTGGTGGGGCTGATGGGCAACGCGGGGCAGGCCAACTACGCCGCCGCCAAGGCCGGGCTCATCGGCATGGTCAAGTCGCTGGCCCGCGAGGCGGGTCCCCGGGGCGTGCGGGTCAACGCGGTCGCGCCCGGCTACATCGTCACGGACATGACCTCCGGGCTCACGGAGGAGCAGCGCGGCGGCGTGCTCGGTGCCACCCCGCTCGGCCGCCTGGGCGAGCCCGAGGACGTGGCGGCCGCGGTCGCCTTCCTCTGCGGGCCGGCGGCCACCTACGTCACCGGAGCCGTGCTGCCCGTGGACGGCGGGCTGTCGATGTGAGTGCGGCCCGGGGCAGCGGCCCGGCGCGCCCGCTGCGACGCGTCGTGGTCACGGGCATCGGCGTCGTCTCGGCGCTCGGCATCGGCCGCGACGAGAACTGGGCGGCGGCGGTGGCGGGCACCTCGGCGGCCGCGCCCATCACGAGCTTCGACGCCTCGCGGCTGCCCACCCGGTTCGCCTGCGAGGTGCGCGGCTTCGCGCCCGAGGAGTTCATGGACCGCCGGGCCGCCCGGCGCATGGACCGCTTCTCCCAGTTCGCGGTGGCGGCCGCCCGGCTCGCGCTGGACGACGCGGGCCTCGACGCCGCGCGCATCCGGGACCGCGCGGGCGTCTACGTGGGCAGCGGCATCGGCGGCCTCGGCACCTTCGTCGACCAGACCTCCGTGATGCTGGAGCGGGGTCCGGAGCGGCTCTCGCCGCTGTTCATCCCGATGATGATCCCCAACATGGCCGCCGCGCAGGTCTCGATGACGCTCGGGCTGCGCGGTCCCCTGCTCGCGACGGTCTCGGCCTGCGCCACCTCCAACCACGCCCTGGGGGAGGCCTTCGACGCCATCCGGCTCGGCCGCGCCGAGGTGATCCTGGCCGGGGGCACCGAGACCGCGGTCAACGAGATCGGCCTCGGGTCGTTCAACGCCATGCGGGCCCTCTCCACCCGCAACGACGATCCGGCGCACGCGAGCCGCCCCTTCGACGCCGGCCGCGACGGCTTCGTGATGGGGGAGGGCGGCGCGGTGCTGGTGCTGGAGGAGGAGGGCCACGCGCGGGCGCGCGGCGCCCGCGTCTTCGCGGAGGTCCTCGGCTACGGGCTCACCGGCGACGCGCACCACCTCACCGAGCCCGACCCCTCCGGCGAGGCGCCGTCGGCCGCGATGCGGATGGCGCTCGGCGACGCGGGGGTGGAGCCCGCGCAGGTGGACTACGTCAACGCCCACGCCACCTCCACGCCCGTCGGCGACCCGAGCGAGGTGCGCGTCATCCGCATGGCGCTGGGCGAGGGGAACGCCGCCCGCTGCCTGGTGAGCTCCACCAAGTCGATGACGGGCCACTGCCTGGGGGCGGCCGGCGGCATCGAGGCCGGGTTCACGGCGCTGGCCATCGCCACGGGCACGGTCCCCCCGACGGTCAACGTGGAGGAGCTGGACCCGGAGTGCGTCGGGGTCGACCACGTGCTCGGCGCCGCCCGCCGGGCGCGCGTGGACGTGGCCGTCTCCAACGCGTTCGGCTTCGGCGGGCACAACGCGGCCGTGGTCCTGGGCCGCGCCCCCGACCTGCCCGAGCGGGACGACCTGTAGGTGCGGCGGCTCGCGCACCGGGTCAGCACCCGCGTCTACGGGCCCCGGCGGCACCTGCGCGGCCTCTCGTGGGTGCCGGGCGAGCCGCGGCTGGCGATCGGGGCGATCCCGGTGGGCGGGGAGATCGACGCCCTGCCCGCCCAGGGGATCACGCACCTGGTCGTGTGCCGGGCGCCCCTGCAGACGACGCTCAGCCAGGACCTGTGGTCCGCCCGGCGCGTCCTGGGCGCCGACCACGTGGCCCACGCGCCCATGTGGGACGACGGCCGCCCCAAGGACCCGTCCGTGTGGGCCGCCGCCGCGCGGTTCGCCGCGCAGGCCCTCGCCGACGACCCCGGGTCGCGCGTGCTGGTGCACTGCCAGCAGGGGCGCCGGCGCTCGGTGATGGTGGCCTACGCGGTGCTGCGCCTGCGCGGGATGACCCCCGAGCAGGCGGAGGCCGCGGTGCTCGCGGCGCGCCCGCACGGCGTGCTGGTCCCGGCGTACCGGGACAGCGTGGAGGGGTGGATCGCCGACGCGCGGCCGCCGTCCCTCGTACGATAGGCGCCCGCATGGCCCGCCGACCCATCCACATCTCCATCGACCGCCGCCGCGGCCGCGCGGCCACCCCGCCCCGCCCCGCGCGCCTGCCCGGCGACGACCGGTCGTGCCCGCGCTGCGGCAGCCATTACCGGGCCGAGGAGATGCGCCGCAACCTGTACGTCTGCGCGGCGTGCGGCCACCACTTCCCGGTCGCGGCCCGCGAGCGCCTGCGCCAGCTCGACGACGACGGCGTCGCCGAGGAGCTCTGGACCGAGCTCCGCGCCGCCGACCCGCTGCGCTTCGTGGACCTGCAGGCGTACCCGGACCGCGTCCGCTCCGCCGAGCGCGCGGGGGCCACGGAGGCGATCGCCTGTGCCGACCTGCGCATCGGCGGGCGACCCTGCGTGGGCGCGGTCATGGACTTCGGCTTCCTCGGCGGCTCCATGGGCTCGGTGGTGGGCGAGCGCTTCGCCCGGGCGTGCGAGCGGGCGGCCGAGCGGCGCGTCCCGCTGGTGACGATCACCTCGTCCGGCGGCGCGCGCATGCAGGAGGGGGTCCTCGCCCTCATGCAGATGGCCAAGACCATCGTCGGCCTCGAGGAGCTGCGCGACGCGCGCGTGCCGGTGATCGTGGTGCTCGCGCACCCCACCACGGGCGGGGTCTGGGCCTCCTTCGCCTCCATCGGCGACGTCACCTACGCGGAGCCGGGCGCGCTGATCGCGTTCTCGGGTCCCCGGGTGATCGAGCAGACCACGCGCGAGAAGCTCCCCCCCGAGTTCGGGCGCGCCGAGCGCCAGTTCGAGACCGGGCACGTGGACGCCGTGGTCGACCGGCGCCAGCTCGCCGGCCGCCTGGGGCGGCTGCTGGGCATCCTTGAGCGGCCCCCCGGGGGGCCGCCCCCGTCGCTCGCCGTGCAGCTCGCGCAGAACGGCAGCGCGCGGGCCGGCCGCCTGGCGCAGGCGCTGCCGCAGATCCCGCGGCGGCTGCGCGCCCGCGTGATGGGCCCCCCGCCCCCCCGCCCCGTCGAGGACGAGATCGCCGCCACCGAGGAGGACGGCCCGTGAGGCCCACGCGCATCGGCGGCCGCTTCCGCCGGCTCACCGGCCGCATCACGGGCACCGTGGAGCCCACCGGCGGCGACGCGTGGGAGGCGATCCAGCTCGCGCGGCACTCCGACCGGCCATACCCGCTGGACTACATCGCGCGGCTGATGCCCGACTTCGAGGAGCTGCACGGCGACCGCCTGCAGGGCGACGACCACGCGATCGTGGCCGGGATCGGCCGCTACCGCGACCGGCCCGTGGTGCTGGTGGGCCAGCAGAAGGGGCGCGACGCCAAGGACCGCGCCTTCCGCAACTTCGGCATGCCCGGTCCCGAGGGCTACCGCAAGGCCGTCCGCGTGATGGCGCTGGCCGAGAAGCTCGACGCCCCGGTGATCACGCTCATCGACACGCCCGGGGCGTTCCCGGGTGCGGCCGCGGAGGAGCACGGGCAGGGCGGCGCCATCGCCCGGAGCATGCAGACGATGATGCGCCTGCGCGTCCCCACGGTCGCGGTGGTGATCGGCGAGGGCTCCTCCGGCGGGGCCCTGGCGCTCGGCATCGCCGACCGCGTCGTGATGCTGGAGAACGCCACGTACTCGGTGATCTCGCCCGAGGGCGCCAGCGCGATCCTGTGGCGCGACGCGGGCAAGGCCCGTCTCGCCGCCGCCGCCTTCAAGCCCACCGCCGCCAACTGCTACCGGTGGGGGGTGGCGGACGCCGTCGTGCCCGAGCCGCCCGGGGGCGCGCACCGCGACCACGACGAGGCGGCCCGCCTGCTGGACGGCTACCTCGCCCGCACGCTGCGGTCGCTGGAGGCGATGACCCCATCGGAGCGCATCCGCCAGCGGCGCGAGCGGTTCCGCCGCCTGGGCGCGCACCGCGAGCTGCCCGGGCCGGCCGCCCTGCTCACCTCCGGCGCCGGCGAGGACCCCGCCGCCCCGTAGGGGCCATCACCCGCCGCCCCGCAGGGGGCGGCGGGGATGCCGCGCGTCAGTCGGCCAGGCCGGCCAGCGCGCGGTCGGGCGGGGCGGACTCCGCGTGGGTGTGGGCCTCCCGCTCCAGTCGCAGCGCCGACTCCAGCAGCTCCAGATGCGTCTGCGGCACCGGGGGCGGCGGGGCGTTCACCGCGAGGGCGAGGTCGGCCAGCCATTGACGCATCTCGGCCGTGGGGCGCCGCGTGGGATCCACGCGGGCCAGGTCAAGCGCGAGCGCGATGAACCCGCGCGTGGCCGCGCGCGGGTCGGGTCCAGGGATGGTGGACACGGGACGAGCCTCCTTGCTCGTAGCACCGCCGGGGTTGTCGGGGAGGCGTCCGCATCCTGCGGACGGACGGGTCGTCGTGGCGGCCCGCACCTCCCCCGCATCCCTCGGCAAGGGACGGGACCCGCTTGAGGAGCGGGGCGGGGTCGCCGGGGCGTCAGGGGCCGGCGCCGGCCCCTGACGCCGGCACCACCACCCGCAGGACCGGGCCGGGCCGCACCACCACCTCGTGGGCGGGCCCCAGCGCCTCGCCGTCCGCCTGCACGGGCGCGGGCCGCACACCCCGCACGCGCACCTCGCCGCGCGTGGTGCCGCCCATCAGGGCGGGCGCGGCCAGGTGGCGGCCGCCGCGCAGGCCGCCGAGCAGGGCGGCGGCGGCCGCGGGGGGCGAGGGCCGCGCCAGGGACAGCCACTCCAGGGTGCCGTCCCAGTCGGCACGCGGCATCAGGTTGAGGGGGCGGGGCCCGACGTAGGCGTACGGGCGCCCGCAGCCCACCATCAGGGTCACCGCGCGCACGGGGGGTGCGCCGTCCACGGAGATCCACAGGGGGGCCCGCCGCACCAGGGCGCGCAGTCCCGGCCCCGCGACGGCGGCCGCGAAGGCCACCTGCCGCAGCGCGTGCTTGAACCGCGGGTGCGCCTCCACCCAGGCGACGGCCGCCGCGTCCAGCCCGACGCCCACGTTGACGCACACGGTGCGGCCCGGCCGGCCGTCGAGCTCCACCTCCCCCAGGCGGAGCACCCGGGGCGCGGCGTGCAGCGCGCGCGGCACCTCGTCCAGGCTGCGGCCGAGGTCGGCGGGCCAGCCCACCCCCCGCGCGAAGACGTTCGTGGAGCCCCCGGGCAGGGGGAGCAGCATCGCATCGGTGCCCGCCACGACGGCCGCCACGGCGTTCACCGTGCCGTCGCCCCCGACGACCGCGACCACGCGGGCGCCCGCCGCCACCGCCCGCTGCGCCTCGACCACGGTGTCGGCGGCGCTGGTCGCCACCACCGGCGTCACGGGACCCAGCGCGGCGAGCCCCGCCCGGACGCGGGCCGGCGTGTCCGGGCGCACCTTGGTGGCGGCCGGGTTGACGATCAGCGCGAGGCCCCCGGCCCCGATCGCCGGCCCGTCGGCCGCCGTGCGGGCGCTCACAGGCCGTCGAGGGTCAGCTCGAGCCGTGCGAGGTACGCCGCCAGGACCAGGTCGAACGTGCGCGGGGCGTCGGCCATCACCAGGTGACGCGCGCCCGCGACGAGGATCGTCTCGCACACCGGGATCTCCTCCGCGAGCGCCGCGACCTCCGACGGGGGCGTCACGGGATCGTCGCCGCCGGCGACAAGCAGCACGGGCACGCGCAGCCCTCCGAGGCGGCCCCGCAGGTCCACCTGGCGCGCCAGGCCGACGTCGGCCGTCAGCGCGTCGGGGCCGCCCGCGTCCATCACCGCCCGCACGGCCCGGGCGACGTCCGTGGAGGTGTCGCGGAGGCCGGCCCGCAGCAGGCGCTCCACCTGCGCGTCCGGGTCGTCGGCGAGATGGGTGAGCACCACGTCGGGGAAGGGCAGCGTCGGCGCGCAGGCCACCGCCACGACGCCGTCCACCAGCCGGGGGCGGCGCAGCGCCACCTCCAGCGCCAGCGCGGCGCCGAGGTCGTGCCCCACGAGCGCCCGGGGACCGGGCACGCGCTCCAGGATCTCCGCCACGAACGCGATGGCGTCCTCCAGGCGCTCCATGGAGGCGCCCACGGCGGGACCGGGCATGGCGATGGCGGCCGCTCCGGGGAAGTGGCCGTCCTGCGCGCCCCAGGCGGAGGGGCCGCCGACGACGCCGTGGAGGAGGATCGGGCGGGGCGCGCTCACAGCGGGATCGTAGAGGCACGGCCGGATCCGGGGGCCGGTGGTACCATCCCGCCTCCGTGCCGCCCTACCTGATCGCCTGCGACTTCGACGGAACGATCACGCGGCGCGACACCCTCCACCTCATCATCGACGCCTTCGGCGACCGCGGGGTGTGGGACGCGCTGGAACCCGACCTCCGTGCCGGGCGGATGACGCTCGAGCGGGCCATGGAGACGGAGTTCGCCACCGTCCGCGCGACCCCGGACGAGGTGCGCGCGATGGTGCGCGAGCGCGCCGGCGTCCGCGAGGGGTTCCCCGAGTTCGTGCGCTGGGCGCGGGACGAGGGGCACCGCGTGGAGGTGCTGTCCAACGGGTTCGCCTCGGTGATCGGGGACCTGCTGGCGCAGGCCGGGCTCGGCGACCTCCCCTTCCACTCGCACGACATCGAGTTCCGGCCCGAGGGTGCGCGGATCGTGTGGAGCGCCCGGGGCGAGCGCTGCACGCTGTGCGCGCGGCCGTGCAAGCGCCACGACCTGTCGGGCCTCGGCCACGACGGCCCCGTCGCGTACGTGGGCGACGGCATCTCCGACCGCTGCGTGGCGGGCGCGGCCGACGTCGTGTTCGCCCGCGACGGCCTGGCCGAATGGCTGCGCGAGCGGGGCGAGGACTTCATCCCCTACGAGGACTTCCACCAGGTGCGCGCCGGCCTCGAGGCGCGGCCGGTCGCGCGGGGGCGCGCGGCATGAGCGGCGCTCGCGCGACGGGCTGGCGCCCGGTGGACGCCGCGGAGGGCTGGACGGCGATGGAGGAGCGCGTGCTGGCGCGCTGGCGCCGCGACGAGGTGTTCGCGCGCAGCGTGGCGGCCCGCGAGGGCGCGCCGCCGTACGTGTTCTACGAGGGGCCGCCCACGGCCAACGGCCGCCCGGGCGCCCACCACGTGCTGTCGCGCGTGTTCAAGGACATCTTCCCCCGCTTCCACACGATGCGCGGCCGGTTCGTGGAGCGCCGCGGCGGCTGGGACTGCCACGGGCTGCCCGTGGAGCTCGAGGTCGAGAAGCAGCTGGGCATCTCGGGCAAGCCCGAGATCGAGGCGTTCGGCATCGCCGAGTTCAACGCGCGCTGCCGCGAGTCGGTGCTGCGCTACCTCGACGAGTGGGAGCGGCTCACCGAGCGGATCGGCTTCTGGATCGACACCGAGCGGGCCTACCGCACCATGGACCCCGACTACATCGAGAGCGTGTGGTGGAGCCTCGCCACGCTGTTCCGCCGGGGCCTGGTGTACGAGAGCGACAAGGTCGTCCCCTACTGCCCGCGCTGCGGGACGGCGCTGTCGAGCCACGAGGTGGCCCAGGGCTACCGCGACGTCGACGACCCGAGCGTGTACGTGCGGTTCCCGCTCCGGGACGAGCCCGGCACCTCGCTGCTGGTGTGGACCACCACGCCCTGGACCCTGCCCGCCAACCAGGCGGTCGCCCTCGCCCCCGGCGTCACCTACGCCGTGGTGGCGCACGGCGGCGAGCGCCTGGTGGTGGCCGAGCCCCTGGTCGCCCGCGTGCTGGGCGAGGGGGCCGAGATCGTGGAGCGGCGCCCGTCCGAGGCGCTGGTGGGCGCGGTCTACGAACCGCCCTTCCCCGACATCCCGGGCGCCCACCGGGTGGTCGCCGCCCCCTTCGTCACCACGGGCGACGGCACCGGGCTGGTGCACCTGGCGCCCGCGTTCGGCGAGGACGACATGGCGGCGGGGCGCGAGCACGGCTTCGACGCGCCCAACCCGGTTGACCGGCAGGGACGCTTCACCGACCGGGTGCCGCTCGTGGCCGGCATGTTCGTGAAGGACGCCGACCCCCTGCTGATCGCCGACCTCGAGGCGCGTGGCCGGCTGCTGCGCGCGGACGTGCACCACCACGCCTACCCGCACTGCTGGCGGTGCGGGACGCCGCTGCTCTACTACGCCAAGCCCTCCTGGTACATCCGCACGACGCACGTGCGGGACCGGATGCTGGAGCTGAACCGCCGCATCGGCTGGCACCCGGAGCGGGTGCGCGACGGCCGGTTCGGGCGCTGGCTCGAGGGCAACGTGGACTGGGCGATCTCCCGCGAGCGCTACTGGGGCACGCCGCTGCCGCTGTGGCGGTGCGACGACTGCGACCACGTCGACGCCGTCGGCGGGTTCGCGGAGCTGCGGGAGCGCGCCCGCGAGGCGCTGCCCGGCGAGGTGGACCCCCACCGCCCGTACGTGGACGACGTCACGCTCGGCTGCAGCGCCTGCGGTGGCGTCGCCCGGCGGGTGCCCGAGGTGCTGGACGTCTGGTTCGACAGCGGCGCGATGCCGTTCGCGCAGGTGCACCACCCCGTCGCCCCGGACGCGCTCGCCGGCCACTTCCCCGCCGACTTCATCTGCGAGGCCATCGACCAGACCCGCGGCTGGTTCTACTCGCTGCTGGCCGAGAGCACCCTGCTGTTCGACGAGGCCGCGTATCGCAACGTGGTCTGCCTGGGGCTGATCCTGGACGCCGACGGCCAGAAGATGAGCAAGAGCCGCGGCAACGTGATCGAGCCGTGGACGGTGCTCGACCGGCAGGGCGCGGATCCCTTCCGCTGGTACCTGCTCACCGCCCAGAGCCCGTGGGACTCGTTCCGGTTCAGCCTGGACGCCGTCGACGAGTCGATGCGCTTCCTGCTGACGTTCTGGAACACCTACGTCTTCCTGGTCACCTACGCGTCCCTGCCGGACGGGTGGACCCCCGGCTCCGGCGAGGATCCCGCGCCGGCGGACCGGCCCCCCATCGACCGGTGGGCGCTGTCCCGCCTGGACGCCACCGTCGCCGGGGTCACGGATCTGCTGGAGGCCTACGACGCCACGGGCGCCGGGCGCCTGCTGGAGTCGTTCATGGACGACCTCTCCAATTGGTACGTCCGCGTCTCCCGCCCCCGGTTCTGGGGCGGCCGGCGGGGCGATGCGGCCGCCGACGCGGACGGCCGGGCGGCCTTCGCCACCCTCCACGAGTGCCTGTCCACCCTGGCCCTGCTGGTGGCCCCGTTCTGCCCGTTCGTGACCGACGAGGTCCACGCGACGCTGGTCGCGGCCCATGACCCGTCGGCCCCGGGCAGCGTCCACCTCGCCGACTGGCCCGTGGCGGGCGGGCGGCGCGACCCCGCCCTGGAGGAGGCGATGGGGGCGGTGCGCGCCGCCGTGGCCCTCGGGCGCAACGCGCGCGCCGAGTCCCGCATCCGCACCCGCCAGCCGCTGGGGGAGGCCGTGGTCGCCTGCCCGCCCGCCACCGCCCGGCTGCTCGAGGGGCTGGTGGGGCTGGTGGAGGACGAGCTCAACGTGCACCGCGTGCGCTTCGTGACCGACCCGGGCGAGCTGGTGGAGGTCTCGATCAAGCCCAACTACCGCACCCTGGGCCCGCGGTTCGGCAAACGCATGCCGGCCGTGGCCGCGGCGGTGGCCGCCCTGGACCCGGCCGCGGCGGCCCGCGAGGCCGACGCCGGGCGCCCCGTCACGGTCGCCGTCGACGGCGAGCCGCACGCCCTGGCCCCCGAGGACCTGCTGCTGACCGCCCGGTCCACCGAAGGGTACGCGGTGGGTCAGGACGGCGGGCTGGCCGTGGGGCTGGCCACCCAGATCACGCCCGATCTGCGGCGGGAGGGACTCGCCCGGGAGATCGTCCACGCGGTGCAGAACGCCCGGCGGGCCGCGGGCCTGCGCGTGGAGGACCGCATCCGGCTGCACCTGGACGGGTCGGGCCTCGCCCGCGAGGCCGTGGACGCGCATCGCGCCCGCATCGCCGCCGAGACGCTCGCGGTGGAGCTGTCGGTGTCGCACGGCGCGCCCTTCGCCGGGAGCCACCGCGAGGAGCACGTGCTGGACGGCGAACCGGTCGCCATCCGCATCGACCGCATGGAGGCCGGGGCACCCACCCCGTGAGCCGGCCGGCCCCGCGGGACGCGTGCCTCCCGCGGGTACACCTGCCCGGGGGCACGCGGGCCGGGTGACGCCGCGTTCAGGGGGCCGACCTACCCGGCCCGCCCCCTGACGGCACGGGTCAGCGGGGGCGCTGGCCCCCGTGCAGGCCGCGCCGGCCGAGCATGACGTCGTCGTCGCCCCGGAGCCGCGACCACACCGCCGCGGGGTTCAGCTCGTAGCGCTCGATCAGCTCGGGCAGCCGCAGCACCAGCGGGTTCTCGGCGAAGCGGATGCCCACCACCACGCCGTCGCCGCGCACGAGGGTGACGCCCGCCGGGTCGTCGAGCTCCTCCGTCTCGATCTTGGCGAAGGGCTGGACCGCCCGGAAGCTGAGGTAGATGGACACGGGGTCTCCGTTCGGGTGTCGCGGGTCAGGCCTGGAAGCGCACGGGCATGCCGAGCGAGACGTACTCGTACAGCTCCTCGACGTCCTTGATGTTCATCCGGATGCATCCGTGGCTGGCCGCGGTGCCGATGGACGACGACGCGTAGGTGCCGTGGATGCCGATGGCCGGCGCCGAGGTGCCGATCCACCGGGTGCCCAGCGGGTTGCCCGGACCGGGCGGGATGGGCCCGAGGCCCGCAGCCCAGGGCGAGTCGGGCGGGAACCAGGAGGGGTCCACCTGCTTGTCGACCACCGTGTAGTCGCCCGTGGGGGTGGGGAAGCCGGGCGCCCCGACGGCCACCCGGTAGCGCTTGACCACGCGGCCGTCCCGGTAGAGCCGCAGGCTGTACTCGGACAGGTCCACCACGATGCGCCCGACCATCGACTCGCGCGTCTTCGCGTCGAGCATGCCCGTCGCCTTCAGCTTCCGCGACCGCTGGTAGCGCAGCAGGGCGCCCCGGGTGCGCGGCCCGAAGGTGGCCGTGACGGCGCCCCGCAGGACGCCCGACTGCTTCAGGCGCCGGTTGAGGGCGCGGGCGTCGTCGCCCCGCGCGCCCTGCACCATGTCGAGCGCCCCGAACTCCTCCGAGGAGTCCACCATCAGGCGCAGGCGCTTCCGGGCGAGGTTGCCCGCCCGGTCCTTCACCCACACGTCGACGGTGTTCAGGCCCTGCGGGAGGGTGCCCACGGCCAGCTGGAACGCGCGGCCCTGGATCTCCAGGGGCGTCGTCGTGGACGACACCTCCTGCAGCCCCCCGGTCGTGGCCCGCACGCCGGCGGCGCCGGGGAGGGCGACGGCCTGACGACGGTTGACCGTGGCCCCGTAGATGAGCACGCCCGGGTCGTCCCGCCCGACGACCCCGCGGATGAGGGGCTCGTCGGTCTGGCTGAGCGTGGTGCCCGTGCGGGGCTGGCTCACGCTGAGGGTGGGCGCGAGCGTGTCGACAACGACCTCGCTCTGCACCTGGGTGGTGTTGCCGGCCCGGTCGCGCGCGGAGACGGTGGTGGCGACCAGGCCCTCCGGCAGGCGCGCCGTGAGCGCGAAGCGGCCGTCGGGCCGCGCGACACCGCTGCGGTCGCCGCCCTTCCACGCCACGGCGACGCGCGCACCGGGCTCCGCGACGCCCCGGAACGTGACCCGCCGCCGCTTCGACAGGGAGCCCTCGGCCGGCGCGGCGACCCGCATGCGCGGTGCCCGGGTGTCCACGTCGAACTCCCAGCTGCGCGACACGGTGCGGGCGAAGAGGTTGCCGCTGCGGAACGAGACCTCCACGCGGTGCGTCCCCTCGCGCAGCCCCGACGTGGGGATCAGCAGGCGGTCGCGCGCGCCGCGCACCGTGCCGGTCACGTCACGGCCGTCGACCGTCACGGCCAGGTCGCCCAGCCGGCCGGCGTTGCGCAGCTCCACGCTCAGGGAGGGCGCCGGGGAGGCGACGGCGTCGCCGGGCGCCGGTGTGACGGCGGCGATGGAGGGCCGCTCGCCCATCTGCCAGCCGGCGAACGCGCCCGCGCCGAGGACGGCCCCCGCCGCCACTCCGCCGGTGATCCACCAGCCGCGCCGGCTGCTGCTGTCGCCCATGTGGTTCCTCGTGAGGGGGTCGCGGGGTCCGTCAGCACCCGCGGACCGGGTGATCGTACCAGCGTCCGTTTCGGCGGCGGCCATCGATATCCTCGCTGCAACGGGCCGCGGCGCGATGCGCAACGGCGGGACGTGCCCGCGGCGGGCAGGAGGCGGCCGGGTGCCCGACGGGCTCCCCTCGAACGGACGGATCGCGGCGGCGTTCGACCTGCTCGGCGACCTGCTGGAGCTGGAGGGCGCGGTCCGCCACCGGGTGCTCGCGTACCGGCGCGGCGCCGCCCGCGTTCGCGCCGCGGGCGAGTCGGTGGCGCGGATGGCGCTGGAGGGGCGGGCCACGTCCCTGCCCGACATCGGCCCCACCCTGCAGGCCAAGGTGGTGGAGCTGGCCGAGACCGGGACGATGGCCGCACTCGACAAGGCCCGGGCCCGGGTTCCCGAGGGACTGGTCGCCGTCGCCCGGCTGGAGGGGATCGGGCCGAAGCGGGCGATGGCCCTGCACACCCACCTCGGCGTCCGTGGCACCGCCGACCTGCGCGCGGCCGTCGACACCGGCCGCCTGGCGGACGTCCCGGGGATGGGCCGCCGCACGGCCGAGGCGCTCGCCGCCCAGCTGGCGGGGCTCGGCCCGGACGGGGTGTCGGCGGATCAGCGGGTGTCCCTGGGCGTGGCGCTGCCGCTGGCGGAGTCGCTGGTGCGCGACCTGCGCGAGGAGCCGGGGGTGCTGCGCGCCGAGGTGGCCGGGAGCCTGCGTCGCGGCCGGGAGACGGTGCACGACGTGGACGTGGTGGTGGCGGCCGAGGACCCGGCGGCGGTGTTCGCCGCGCTGGAGCGGAGCCTGCTGGTGGAGCGGGTGCTGTCGGGCGGGGAGGCGCGCCGGGCGGTCATGACGCACCGCGGCGTCCGGGTCGAGGTGGCCGTCGCGCCGCCCGCGCGCTTCGGGAACCTGCTGCAGCACGCCACGGGCTCGGCCGCGCACAACGTGCGCCTGCGCGAGATGGCCGTGCGCCGCGGCTGGTCGGTGTCGGAGCACGGCATCACCCGCGAGGACGGCGCCCTCGACGTGCACGCCGACGAGGACGGCGTCTACGCGGCCCTGGGGCTGCGGACCCCGCCGCCCGAGCTGCGCGAGGACCGCGGCGAGCTGGCGCAGGCCGCGGGCGACGTCCCGTGGCCCGACCTGCTGCGGGTGGAGGACCTGCGCGGCGAGGTGCACGTGCACACCACCTGGAGCGACGGCACGGCCTCGGTGGCCCGGATGGCGGAGGCGGCCGCCGCGCGCGGGTACGCCTACCTCGGCATCGCCGACCACTCCCAGAACCTCGCGATGGCCGGCGGCCTGTCGGCCGACCGCGTGCGCCGCCAGTGGGAGGAGATCGAGGCGGTCAACGCGGCCATGGAGGGGCGCATCCGCGTGCTGCGGTGCACGGAGATGGACATCCTCGCGGACGGCCGGCTGGACTGGGACGACGACCTGCTGGCCGGCTTCGACGTGGTCACCGCGAGCCTGCACTCGGCGCTCGGCCGTCCGGGACCGGAGGTCACCGCGCGGCTCCTGGAGGCCGTCGCCTCGCCGCACGTCGACATCATCGGCCACCCCACCGGCCGCATGCTCGAGCGGCGGGGTCACGCCGCGGTGGACATCGCGCGCGTGGCCGAGGCGGCGGCCGCGACCGGGACGCTGCTGGAGATCAACTCGCAGCCGCGCCGCCTGGACCTCGACAGCGACATGGCCCGCATCGCCCTGGAGGCGGGCGCCTGCCTGGTGGTCTCGTCCGACGCGCACAACCCCGACGCCCTGGAGCTGGTGCGCTTCGGGGTGATCGTCGCGCGGCGCGCGGGCGCCCGGGCGGCCGACGTCGCCAACACGGGGCCGTGGGAGGCCCTCGTGTGCCCGGGGGCGCCCCGGCGCGCGGCGCCGTGAGCGGGGGCGCGGCACGCCGCGCAGGCGGCGCCCGGACCGGGCGGTGAGCCGGCTAGCGGCGGCCGGGCAGGCCGGCGGCCAGGGCCTGCAGCGCGGCCAGGGCCCCCTCGGGCCCGCGGACCTCGGCGTCCGCCGCGGCCGCCACCTCGGGCGCCACCTCCGCCCCCACCGCGGCGATGCCGCATCCCAGGTCGAGCTCCCCGGCGGCCTGCATGGCCCGCAGCACGCGCCACGCGTCCGCGTCGGTGCGGTCGTCACCGAGGTGCAGCGCGCGCCGGCACCCGGCCGCCCCCACGAGCTCCCGGGCGGCGGTGCCCTTGTCGACGTCCACCGGGGGGCGCACCTCCATCACCATCCGCCCCCAGGTGACGCGCAGCCCCGCGGCGACGGCGGAGGGCGCCATGGCCTCGCGCAGGTGCCGCTCGGCCTCGCCCGGGTCCGGGGCGCCCCGCCAGTGCACGCTGAGGGTGGCGCCCTTGTCCTCCACGCGCAGGCCGCGCCGCCGCAGGTCGCCGCCGTCCTGCCGCCCGCCCCACGCCCCGATCGCCTCGAGCCACGGCCGCGCGGCCTCGGCGGTGCGCGCGGGGGCGCCGGGATGCCGGATCTCCATGCCGTGGTTGCCCGCGTACGCCAGGCCCGGCAGGGCGACGATGCGCTCCAGGTCCGCCAGCCCGCGGCCGCTGATGAACGCCACCAGGCCGAGGCCGTCGCGCAGGGCGGGCAGGCACTCGGCCGCCCCGGGGATCAGGCGCGCGTCCTCGGGCCGCCCCACGATCGGCGCCAGCGTCCCGTCGAGGTCCAGCAGCAGCGCGGCGGAGCCGGGGTCCTCCAGCAGCCGGTCCAGCAGCCGGCGGGCGGCGTCGGGGAGGGGCACGGTGGGCGAGGCTAGCAGCGCGGCGCCTCCGCACGGCCGGTCGCGCTGGATGCGCCTCGCCCTCACGGGCGCGGTGGCGGGCCTGTTCTCCGCCCTGTTCGGCGTGGGCGGCGGGCTGGTGGCGGTCCCCCTGCTGATCGCGTTCCTCGCGCACGACGCCCGCAGCGCCACCGCCACCTCCCTGGCGGCGATCGTCCTCACCGCGACGTGGGGCACCGCCACCCACGGCGCCCTCGGCAACGTGGACTGGGCCGCCGCCGCGCTGGTGGGCGTGCCCGCCATGGCGGGGGTCGCCGCGGGGGTGGCGCTGAAGCGGCGCCTGCCCGTCGCGGTGCTCACCCGCGCCTTCGCCGTCGTGCTGCTGGCCGCCGCCGTGCTGATGCTGGTGGATCCCTAGGTGGCCGAGGTCGCGCTGCTCATCGTGCTGGGGGTGGCCGCCGGCATGCTCGCCGGGCTCTTCGGCGTGGGCGGGGGCATCGTGTTCGTGCCCGCGCTCACGCTGGTGGCGGGCCTCGGCCAGCTCGAGGCCGAGGCCACGTCGCTGCTCGCGATCGTGCCCGTGGCCGTGCTGGGGACGTGGCGCCAGCGCGCGACGGGCGACGTGCGCTGGCGCGACGCGGCGGTCCTCGGCGTGGCGTCCATCGCCACCGCGGTCGCGGGGGCGCTGGCGGCCGACGCGCTGCCCGAGCACGTGCTGCGCGCCGGCTTCGCCGCCCTGCTCGTGGTGACCGCCGTCCAGCTGCTGCGGCGCGCCCGCCCGGCGCGCCCGGAGGCCGGGGGCTAGAGCAGCTTGCCCCCGGTCACCGCGATGACGTCGCCCACCACGAACCGCGACTCGTCGGAGGCGAGGAACACGTACACGGGCGCCAGCTCCGCGGGCTGCGCGGGCCGGCCCATGGGGTTGGACTTCCCGAACTCCGCGGTCTGCTCGGGCGAGAACGACATCGGGATCAGCGGGGTCCAGACCGGCCCCGGCGCCACCGCGTTGACCCGGATCCCCTTCTCCACCAGCTCCTTGGAGAGGGCCTTGGTGAAGGTGACGATCGCGCCCTTGGTGGTGGCGTAGTGGATCAGGGTCGGGGACGGGTCGTAGGCCTGGATCGACGCCGTGTTGATGATCGCCGCCCCGGGCTTCAGGTGCGGGATCGCGGCGCGGCAGAGCCAGAACTGGGACAGGATGTTCGTGCGGAAGACGTACTCGATGACGTCCGAGGGGATCTCGGTGATGCTGTCCACCACCGTCTGGTAGGCGGCGTTGTTCACCAGCAGGTCCAGCCGCCCGAACTCCGCGAGCGCCCGGTCCACGAGCGCGCGGCAGTGCGACTCGTCCCCGATGTCGCCGGCCACGGCCACGCCCCTGCGGCCGGCGTCGCGCACCAGGCGCACGGTCTCCTCGGCGTCCTCGTGCTCCTCCAGGTAGGACACCAGCACGTCCGCGCCCTCCCGGGCGAAGGCGAGGGCGACGGCCCGCCCGATGCCGCTGTCCCCGCCCGTGATGAGCGCGGCCCGGCCGGTGAGCCGCCCCGAGCCGCGGTAGGTCTCCTCACCGTGGTCGGCCTTCGGGGTCATCGCGGCCTCCGTGCCGGACCCGCCCTGGTCCTGCTGCGGGAACGGCGGGACGGGCTCCGCCGTCCGCGGGTCCTGCAGTCCCTCCGCGCGCTCCTCGCCCATGGGTCCTCGTTCCGCTCGACGCCGGTACCGCGGGCGACGGTCCCCGCGCCCCCCCGGGGGGAAACGTCCTCCTGACCGGGCGGGGGGGCGGTGTGCGCGGAGGGCGGGCCCCGGCGCCGGCGGTGCCGGGCGCGGGCATCGGGCGCGGCCTGGTGGCGCTGCTCGCGCTGGCCTGCGGCGTCTCGGTGGCAAACATCTACTACGCGCAGCCCGTGCTCCATCGGATCGCGGTGGACCTGGGCGTGGGCTCGGACGCCGCGGGCCTGGTGGTGACGGGGTCCCAGGTGGGCTACGCCGCCGGGCTGGCCCTGCTGGTGCCCGTGGGCGACGTGGTCGCCCGGCGCCGCCTGGTGCCGCTGGTACTGGTGCTCACCGCCCTCGCGCTGGTCGGGATGGCCCTGGCGCCCGCCCTGTCGGTGCTGGTGGCGTTCGCCGCAGTCGTGGGGCTCGGGTCGGTGGCGGCGCAGATCCTCGTGCCGCTCGCGGCCGGCCTCGCGACCGAGAGCGAGCGGGGCCGGGTGGTGGGCGTCGTGATGTCCGGCCTCCTGCTGGGGATCCTGCTGGCGCGCACGCTGGCGGGGGCGGTGGCGGAGGTCGCCGGGTGGCGCGGCGTCTTCGTGGTGGCCGCCGTGCTGGTGGGGCTGCTGGTGCTGCTGCTGGCGCGCGCGCTGCCCGCGGACGCCCCGCGTCCGCGCGTGGCCTACGGCCGGCTGCTGGCATCGGTCGCCGCGATCCTGGCCCGCGAGCCCCTGGTGCGTCGCCGGGCGGTGCTCGGCGGGCTGAACATGGCGGCGTTCAGCGTGTTCTGGACCACGGTCGCGTTCGTGCTGTCCGCGCCGCCGTTCGCCTACGGCGAGGCGGTGATCGGGCTCTTCGGCCTGCTCGGCGCGGCCGGCGCCCTGGCGGCGATGTGGGCGGGACGCCTGGCCGACCGCGGGCTGACCGCCCACACGACGGCCGCGTTCGCGCTGATGATCGTCGCCGCCTTCGGGATGGTGCTCCTGGGGGCGCACTCGCTGGCCTGGATGGTGGCCGGGGTGCTGGTGCTGGACCTGGGCGTCCAGGGCCTGCAGGTGACGAACCAGAGCCTGATCTACCGGGGCGCGGGCACGGCGCGCAGCCGGGTCACCTCCGCGTACATGGTCGTCTACTTCGCCGGCGGGGCGCTCGGCTCGGCGGGCGGTGCCGCGGTCTACGCGCGCGCCGGCTGGGACGGCACCTGCGCCCTCGGGGCCGCCCTGGGCGCCGCGGCGCTGGCGGTGTGGGCGTGGGACGTGGCCGCGCCGCTGCCCGGCGGGGACCGGCTCAGCCGCCCGCGGAGGCCGGGGGGGCGCTGACCGCGGCCGGGGGCGTGTCGCCCTCCGCGCCGCCGCCGGCCTCGCCGCGGGTGACGGCCGCGCGCGCGCGGAGGGCCGACCCGTCGAGGCGCCCGGCGCCGTCGCCGCGCGAGAGGCGGATGAGCGCGATCACCGGCAGCAGCCCCACCAGCACGATCAGCAGCGCCGGCAGGGCGGCGGTGTCGAAGCGCGAGTCCTTGGTCGCCTCCCAGACGACGATCGCCAGCGTGTCGCCGCCCAGGGGGCGCAGCAGGGCCGTCGCCGGCAGCTCCTTCATCACCTCGACGAACACCAGCAGGCTCGCGGACAGGATCCCGGGCCACAGCAGCGGCAGGTGGACGTCCGCGAGCAGCCTGCCGCGGCTCGCCCCCAGGCCGCGGGCGGCGTCGTCGAGCGCGGGGTCGATGCGGGCCAGGCGCGACTCCACCGTCACCAGTGCGAGCGCGTGGAAGCGCACGAGGTACGCGATCACCAGGCCGGCCGCGGTGCCGGTGAGCAGCAGGCCCGGGTCGACGCCCAGCAGCGCCTCGGTGCCGCCGCCGATGCGGCGCTCGATCCACGCCAGGGGCACGTACACCGCGACGGCCACGACCGTCCCGGGCACCGCGTAGCCCACCGTGGCCAGCCGGGCGGCGACGCCGCCGGGGCGCGAGGGGCGCACGCGCTGGCCGTACCCCACCAGCACCGCCGCCCCCACGGCCAGCGCCGCGGCGGTGAGCGCGAGCAGCAGGCTGGTCATGCCCGCCTCGATCAGCGGGGTGCCCACCAGCCCGGCGTCCACCGATTCCGCGGACCACGCCGTCAGCTGCGCCCCCGGGGCCACCAGCACCACGAGGAGCAGCAGCACGGGCACCGCCGCCGCGGCCAGCCCCGCCGGCCCCCCCAGGCGTCGTGGCACCACCGCCTCGCCGCGGGCCAGCGCGGCGCCGTACCGCGCCCGCCCCCGCAGCAGGCGCTCCAGCATCACCAGCCCGATCGTGAAGACCACGAGCACGGTGGCCAGCTGCAGGGCCGCGGCCTGGTCGTAGGCGCCGTACCAGACGCGGTAGATCGCGTCGGTCATGGCGCGGTAGCCGAGCAGGTTGACCGCGCCGAAGTCGGCCAGCGCCTCCATGACGGCCAGCGCGCAGCCGCCGGCGAGGGCCGGCCGCGCGAGCGGCACGGCCACCCGCACCACGGCCCGGCCGTAGCCCGTGCCGAGGCTGCGGGCCGCCTCGAGCGTCTCGCGGGGCTGCGCCAGGAACGCGCTGCGCCCGAGCACGTAGACGTAGGGGTAGAGGACCAGCGTGAGCACCAGGATCGCGCCCCAGGTGGAGCGCAGCTGGGGCAGCTGCGTGCCCTCCCCGAACACGGCCTCGACCCCGCGCTGCAGGGGGCTGCCGGGGTCGTACTGCCCCAGCAGGACGAACACCAGCACGTAGGCGGGCATGGCCATGGGCAGCACCAGGGCCCAGTCGATCCAGCGGCGCCCGGGGAAGTCCCAGAACGACACCAGGGCGGCGAGCCCCCCGCCCAGCAGCAGCGTGCCGAGCCCCACGCCCGCGGCAAGCACCGCGCTGGCCCGCAGGGCCTCCGGGAGCAGGCTCGCGCCGATCTGGTCGAACGCCCGCCCCTCGCCGATCCAGGAGAGGGGCAGTGCCACCAGCGGGCCGGCCACCAGCAGGGCGACCGCGACCCCCAGGAGGGTCCATCCGGACAGCGCGGCGCCGCGGCGCCGCCGGGCGCGCCGCGCCGCCGCGGTCGCCTCCGTCGCTACCTCCAGCCCACGCGCTGCATCAGGGCCACGGCCTCCGGCAGCAGCCGGCCGGCGTCGGCGACGTCGATGGGATCCAGCGTGACGCCGGCCCATTCGCGGATGTGCGCCGGGGGCGCGACGTCCGGGTTGGCGGGCAGCTCGCTGTTGGCCACGATGTCGCGCTGCGCCTCGGGACCCGTGAGGTACTCCATCAGCCGCACCGCGTCGTCCCGGTGGTCGCTTCCGCGCACCAGCCCCACGCCCGACAGGTTGGCGTGGGCGCCGCGCCCGTCCTGGTCCGGCCAGGCGGGGGCGACCGCGAACCCCGGATCGTCCTTGAGGATGCGCCCCAGGTAGTAGTGGTTGGTGAGGCCCACGTCGCAGCGCCCGGCGGCGATCGCCTGCAGCACGTCCACGTCGGAGCCCAGGATCTGGGGACGGTTGCGCATCCAGCTGCGCAGCAGGCGCTCGGTGGCCGCCGCGCCGTCCTTGGCGATGCGGTCCGCGACGAACGACTGGTTGTACTCGTTGTTGCTGGTGCGCAGGCACAGGCGGCCACGCCAGCGGGGGTCGCCCAGGTCCCCGTAGGAGCGCACGGCGTCCGCGGGCACGCGCGTGGAGCGCATCGGGGTGCGGATGCGCAGGCTCAGCGCCCAGAACGCGCCGTCGGGGTCGCGCAGGTCGGCACGCACGTTGGCCCGCAGCGCGGGGGTGTCAACCGGGGCCAGCAGCCCGGCCTCCTTGGCCCGCCACAGGTTGGCGAGGTCGGTCGTCACCAGCAGGTCGGCGGGCGTCTCCGTGCCCTCGCTGCGCAGGCGCTGCGCGAGTTCCGGGGCGGTGCCGCCGCGCAGCTGAAGGGCGAGGCCGGTGGTCTCCTCGAACCGGCGGAACGCCGCCTCGTCCCCGTACTGGGACCGCCCGTTGTAGACGACGACGTCGGCATCGTCGCCCAGCGCCGTCAGCGTGACGGCGAGGACCGCGATCAGCACGAGCACCGCGCCGATCGCCGCCAGGCGTCGCGGGCCCAGGCGCGAGAGCAGCCCGCGCCGGTCGTCGGTCTCGTCGATTTGGTCTTCCCCCCTGCGCACGTTAGGGTTGCCTTATACCCGATCTACGGTGAGGCGGAGCGGATGGGGCAGTCTGGGCACCCGGCCGGGGCGGTGGAGGTCCGGGGCGTCGAGAGGTGGTTCGGCGAGCGGTGCGCGGTGTCCGGCGCGTCGCTGACCGTGGGCGAGGGTGAGCTGGTCGCGCTGGTGGGCGCCAGCGGCTCCGGCAAGACGACCCTGCTGCGGATGATCGCGGGCTTCGAGCGCGCGGACGCGGGCACCATCGACATCGGCGGCCGCCGCGTGGAGGGCCCGGGCGCCTTCGTCGAGCCGGAGCGGCGCCGGGTGGGGATGGTGTTCCAGCAGGGCGCGCTCTTCCCGCATTTGACCGTGCGCCGCAACGTCGAGTTCGGCGCGGCGCGGCGCGCGCGGGCCCGCGAGTGCCTGGACCTGGTGGGGCTGGCCGACCGCGCCTCCGCCCACCCGCACGAGCTGTCGGGCGGCGAGCGCCAGCGCGTGGCGCTGGCCCGGGCCCTGGCGGCCGAGCCCGAGGTGATCCTGCTGGACGAGCCCTTCGCGGCCCTCGACGCGGGGCTGCGCGCGAGCCTGCGCGAGGAGGTCGCGCGGATCCTCCGCGAGGCGGGCACCAGCGCCCTGCTGGTGACGCACGACCAGGCCGAGGCGCTGTCGCTGGCCGCCACGGTCGCGGTGATGCGCGACGGGCGCATCGAGCAGGTCGGCGCGCCGGAGGACGTGTACCTGCGCCCGTGCAGCCGCTGGGTGGCCGAGTTCCTGGGGGAGGCGGACGTGCTCCCGGGCACCGCGTGCCACGACGCCGTCGACTGCGAGCTGGGCCGCCTGGGCCTGTGCCACGCGGCCGCGGGGCCCGTCGAGGTGGTCATCCGGCCCGAGTCGGTCCGGATCGACGACCGCGCGGGGGTCGCCGAGGCCGTCGTCGTCGACCGCGTCTTCTACGGCCACGACCACGTGGTCACGCTGCGCCTCGACAGCGGCAAGCTGCTGCGCAGCCGCCAGCTCGGCGCCGCGCCATGGCGCGTGGGCGACCGGGTGCGCGTGTGCGTCGCCGGACCCGTGAGCGCCGTCCAGGCCGAGCGCCCCGAGGAGCTCGCCGCCGTCTGAGGACCGGGCCGCGCCCGGCCCCCCCTCGGCTCAAGCGTCTCGGGGGACCCTCCGATGCACGGGGGATGCGTCGCTCCGCCCATCCCGAGGTGCCGGCACGCGTGGGGCCCGCCCCGCTGGTGCACGCCGCCGCCGCCGCCGTGGTCGCCGTCGTCGCGCTCCTGGGGGGCGGCGCCCCCGACGCCGGGCTGGCCGTGGTGGGTCTGGTGGCCGCCGTCCTCGCCGGCCCTGCGACCCCCGGCGCGCCCGCGGGCCGTCTCCTGTGGGCACTGGGCGCGGGCAGCGTGGCGATGCCGCTCGCGCTCGTGGCCGGTCCCGCCGCCTGGGTGCTCGCCGGGCTGCACCTCGGGAGGGCGCTGATGCCCGAGGGGGAGCCGGCCGTCGCCCTACGGGCGCAGGGTCCGGGCGGCGTGGGCCGGGGCGCGGACCCGGCCCACCACCGCGCCTGACGGGTCCCGGAACGTCACGGTGACCGGGGCGGGGGTGGGGTTGACCACCGCCAGGGCGGGCCGGCCGACGGGGCCGAACGCGGCGCCGTAGGGCGCGTCGGCGCGCACGGCGGGCTGCGGCGGGCCCAGGCGGCGCATCGTCAGGATCCAGGCCAGCGTCATCGCGCGCGAGCCGCCCGGCTCGACCGGGAGGGCGCTGGTCCAGCGCCGCTCCGCCACGGCCGGGCGCGCGAGCGCCAGGTCGGTGAGGTGCACGTCGGGCCAGAGGTCGGCCGCGTCGGCGCCCGCGACGCGCTGCCGCTGGGCGGCCGCCCGCCGGTCGTGCCGGTAGACCGAGGCGAACGAGACCGGCAGCAGCTGGATCCCCACCACCGCCGCGGGCCGCGGGTCGAAGAACGTGGCGAAGTCGATCTTGCCGCCCCAGACGATGCCGGCCACCCGGTGGGCGTAGCCGGCCGGCCGGCGGGCGCCCTCCCCGAGCCAGTACATGCGTGCCGTCCGCGCCTCCATGGCGTAGCGGGCGAGCGCGTCGTGGGCCATCCGGGGCCGGCCGGTGGCGAGGGCCCAGCGCGCGATGCCCCACCAGGCGTGCACCGCCTCGCTGGAGCTCTCCTGGTCGGCGCCGTCGGGGGTGGCCGCGAAGCCCGACGCGAAGGAGTGGCCCTCGTAGGCGTTCCAGACCCGGAACGCCGGCAGCGAGGGGTGCGCCGAGCCCATCACGTCGCCCACCATCAGGTCGACGAGCGGCCCCCAGCGGGCGGCCGTCGCCGGCCGTGCCTCGGCCAGCACCGCGGCCGCCGCCACGAGGTAGCCGTAGTGGTAGTGGTGGTCGTTGAAGTCCTGGTTCCCGAACTCCGGGGGCACCCCCACCAGTCCGCCCCACACCGCGTCGTGGCTGAGCCAGCCGCCCCCGCGGTCCGCCGCGGGGCCGAGCCAGTCGTCCAGGCCCGCCTCGAGCGCGTCGAGCAACCGCTCCCGCGCCGCCCCGTCGCCGGCCCGCGCGGCCACCTCGCTCATGGCCGCGAGGCGCCACAAACGCTTCGGGCCCCAGTAGCTGCCCCCCTGGACCTCCAGGTCCGCGGCGTCCATCCGCACCGCCGTACGCAGTCGCTCGGCGTCGCCGGGGCCGAGCAGCGGGTCCGGCACGCCGGGCAGCAGGCCGGGCAGGGGCGCCCGCACGGTCACCGCCGCCGCGGCGACCAGTCGCTGGCGCCCGAGCGGCGAGGGGAAGCCGCCGGGGAGGGCCCGGGCGGCGACGGGGGCGTGGTGCGGCATCAGGGACACCGGTCCCGCGCCGCCGAGGCCCACCCACTCCAGGCGCTGGCGCACCTCCCCCCGCACGTGGTCCACACGCATGGTGGCCCGCGTCGTGCGCACCGGCGCCCGCGCCAGGCCCGCCACCCGGGCCGGCCACCCCGCCCCCGCACCGTCGGGGTCCGGGGCGACCGCCAGCCAGGTCGCGATCCGGGCGCGCACCCGCAGGCCGTCGGGGGCGCGCCCCCAGCGCACCGGACCCCCGGCCGCGACGGTCCACCAGCGGCCCGCCACCCGCAGGCGCACGGCGTCCCCGCCCTCGCGGACGTCCTCCAGGCCCCGTCCCGTCAGCGGCACCTCCGCGCCGGCCGGGATCCGCACCAGCACGGCCGGCAGGCCCTGCGCCACCACCACCCGCAGCGTGCCCCCGTCGGCGCGCGCGGCGTCCATCGTGACGCTGAAGTCCCCGTGGTCGACCACCTGCATCGACGCCAGGCGCCCGCCCAGGGTGATGTGCGCCGCGAACCCGGACACCACGGCGTCCCCGCTCGCCACCGGCCGGGGCAGGTCGACCTGCACCCCCTCGGGCAGCACGCGGGCCGCGAGCGGGCGTGCCCACAGGGTCTCGGTCCACGGCCCGGTGAGGGCGGAGGTCCACCACTGGTTGGTGGGCAGCGCGCTGCCGGCCAGCCCGGGGCCGGCCTGCACCGGCGTCCGCGACGGCCGGGTGGCGGGGGTCTGGGGCCCCAGCAGCCGGGCGGCGTCCGCGGGGGGCGCCGCCAGCGGGGCGCGCCCCGCGCCCGTCAGGGCCGCGGGGGCCGGGGGCGGATCGTCCCCGCCACCGCCACAGCCCGCCGTCAGCGCGCCGGCGCCCAGGGCGAGGGCGCCGACGGCGGCGGACCCGGCGATGCGCCGGAGGCCCAGGACGGCCTACTCGCCCCCGGACGCGGGCGCGGCCGGCGGCGCCGAGTCGCGGTCGAGCCAGCCCTGGAAGCGCAGCCCGGGCAGCAGGTCGCGGACCTCCGCGGGCTGCTCCGGCCGCAGGATCACCGTGTTGGTGCCCTCGGTGCCGACGTCACCCTCCAGCCGCGGCTCCAGGCGCACCACGCGGGCGTCCACCGTGCCCACCCCGTCGACGCGCAGCCGCGCCGTCATCCCGATCTCCACGTCCGGGAGGTCGTCGCTGCGCACCTCGGCCCGGAAGAAGAGCTCGTCGGGCCGGTAGAGCCGCGCCACGACGTCGCCGCCGCGCACGCTGCTGCCCGCCCGCACCAGGAGGCGGCTGGCGGTGCCGTCCACCGGGGCGACGACGCGCACGCCGCGCGGGCGGCCGGTGGCGGGGTCGCGCGCGGCGATCAGCATCAGCAGGTCGCCGGTGGCGACCTCGTCCTGCGGCGCCGCGCCCATCTGCACGACCCGCCCGGGTGAGGGGCTCAGCACCTCGACGGGCTCGGCCGTGAGGACGACGTTCGCCAGGCCGACGCGGTCGCGCCGCTCCACCCGCTCGCCGATCTGCCGGGTGCCGAGCGCCACGCAGCCGAGCACCACCACGAGCAGCAGCAGCCGGGCGCGCCACAGCGACCAGCGGCGGCGGGGCCGGGGCGGGGGCGACGCGTGGACGACGCGCGGCGGGGCGAGCGGGGGCTGTTCGGTGGTGGCCATGGGCTCCTTCGGGATGCGCGCGGCGTGTCAGCCGGCGGCGGCGGGCGCCGCGACGGGGGTGGGGGCGGGGACGTCGGCGGAGATGCTGCGGCGGCGGTCGCCCGCGGCCTGCAGCAGCACCCGTGCGAGCACCGCCACGTGCAGCAGGCACAGCGCGACGCTGATGGTGGTGGTGAGCCCGTCCTGGACGACGGCCAGGCCGACCGCGATCGCGGTGACGTTGACCAGCAGCAGCGCGATCTGCGGCATCAGGAACTCGGCCGGCGCGGGCAGCTCGTCCATGGAGTTGGTGACCCGCCACACCGGCGGCCGGCGCAGCAGCACCG